>OLPZ01000871.1_pt1 | contig 22180 bp, 20 predicted proteins | sample 1672711 | NCBI WGS metagenome assembly OLPZ01 (sample SAMEA3136716, study PRJEB25190) | human gut metagenome
ATGGTTGTTCTGTGGAGGAAATTGGATGAATATCAGAGAGAGCATGGAACAAAGAGAACGGGAGCTTTTAAGCCCTTATGCTGCTCTAAGCGGTGATTCCAGGGGGCGTGGCAGACCGGAAGAAGAATGTGATGTGCGAACTGTTTATCAAAGAGACAGGGACCGGATCCTGCACTGCAAGGCTTTCCGCAGGATGAAGGACAAGACACAGGTTTTTCTTGCACCGCAGGGAGATCACTACAGGAACCGGCTTACCCATACTCTGGAGGTATCGCAGATCGCACGTACCATTGCAAAGGCATTGCGGCTGAATGAGGATCTGGTGGAGGCCATTGCCCTGGGGCATGATCTGGGCCATACACCTTTCGGTCATGCAGGAGAGCGCGCACTAAACCAGGTACATCCAGGAGGATTTGAGCATTGCAGCCAGAGTCTTCGGGTGGTAGAGCTTCTGGAGAAGAATGGGGAAGGACTGAATCTGACCTGGGAGACCAGGGACGGGATCCTAAATCATCGTACCAGCGGTCATCCTTCCACACTGGAGGGACAGGTGGTGCGCTTTGCTGATAAGATCGCCTATATCCATCATGATATGGATGATGCCCAAAGGGCTGGGATTCTGACAGAGGATGATCTGCCAGTTACACTTAGGATGTTTCTTGGGTATACCACACGTGAGAGGCTGAACACCTTTGTACATGATATTATTGAGAACAGCCTGGACCGTCCGGCGATCAGTATGTCGCCTCAGGTACAGGAGGCAATGATGGATCTTCGCAGCATCATGTTCCAGGATGTTTACCTGAATCCTGTAGCAAAGAAAGAAGAATCCAAGGCAATCAAGATGCTTACTGAATTATATCAGTATTATATAGAACATCCGGAAGCTATGTCTGGTGAATACAGGGAGCTGATCAGCAGGAAGCAGGAGTCTGTGGCTCAGGCTGTATGCGATTATCTTGCAGGGATGACAGACCAGTATTCCATGGAAAAGTTCCGGGAAATATATATTCCGAAAGCATGGGAAGTATATTAGCTGGGAGATGACTCCCACCTCTATAGGTGGTGAGAAACAAGCTAGTATCAGTGGTGGGAGTCAATCCCCCAGCTGATATAGCCTCCGGCAGGATTGCAGAGGTGCGCAGTAGAAGTATGTCATGCAATTGCATGACGCGCACCTCGCAGCAAGAATGCCAAGGCATTCTTGAACAAATGAGGGAGTCAATCCCCCAGCTGATATAGTCTCTGGCAAGACCACAGAGATGCGCAGAAGAATGCCGAGGAATTCTTGAAATGCAAGGAGATTGTGGTATTATAGTTAGAGTAAATTGTGCGAGTATATCAGATATGAGAGGAACAATCATGGTAAAGATAGATTTGATTACAGGTTTTCTGGGGGCAGGAAAGACAACATTTATAAAAGAGTATGCATCCTACCTGCTTCGTCAGGGTCTGAATATCGGAATTCTGGAAAATGATTTCGGTGCGGTGAATGTGGATATGATGCTTCTTCAGGAGCTGCAGGGAGAAAAATGTGAACTGGAAATGATTTCCGGAGGGTGTGATAAAGAGACACACCGCAGACGATTCAAGACAAAGCTGATCTCTATGGCAATGTGTGGATATGACAGAGTAATCGTAGAGCCGTCGGGAATCTATGATGTGGATGAATTTTTTGATGGATTAAGAGAAGAACCTCTGGATCGGTGGTACGAAATCGGAAGTGTGATCACAATCGTAGATGCGGGACTGGAAGAAAATCTGTCAGATCAGGCGGAATATTTGCTGGGATCTGAGGCGGCGGATGCGGGTGTGATCGTGCTGAGCAGGCTAGATAAGGACAATGCTTGTGAAGAACAGGAAAACAGAATTATTTCACATGTCAATCGTTCTCTTGAACGCATTGGATGTACCAGAAGAATTGGAAAAGAAGTGATCGCAAAAGACTGGGATATGCTGACAGAGGAAGATTTTGCACAGATTCAGAACAGCGGCTATCAGATTGAGTCGTTTCGCAGACCGGAAGGTACAGAAAAGGATGGATTCCAGACCTTATATTTTATGAATCTGAATCGGACAGAAGAAGAACTGGTTCTGGCTGTGAAAAAGCTGTTTGGTAAACGTGGATGCACAGATGATTCTGAAAAAGAAAACAATAAAAATCTTAATGATATCGGAAGAGTGTTCCGTGTAAAAGGATTTATGAAGAATCAATCCGGTGACTGGATGGAGCTGAATGCGACAACACAGAAGATGACAGTAAATCCAATCAAAGAAGGACAGGAGATTCTGATCGTGATCGGTGAGGATTTGAAAGAAGACAAGATTCGTGAGTGCCTGGAAGACAAATGCACTGAGGGAGCGGAAAATGAGTGAAATTCAATTGCCGGAAGCATTTCTGAAACTAGGAGAAGTGCTGGAACAAGGACAGTTTGAACTGCTTTTTACAGAAGAAAAACTGCGGCTGGTTTATTTGATGAACGATGCGGTAGAGAGCTTTCTTGTCTTTGAAAATGCAAGGATGACAGGTCAGTATAGAGAGGATTATGAAGGTGAACTAGAAGCGGAGTTAAGTGTAACAGAAGAACCGGAGGAGTCCTATGTCCTTGTAGTTCATCAGGGTGAGACCGTGGTTACGATTTTTTTTGAGGATTTAAGTGAAGAAGTACATTTATATGACTATGGAGAAATCGGACATTTCTGGGTGAAAGGTGCGGAATATCTGCGTCAGATAGAATATAAGATTGCAATCGTACGGGATAAACTGGATTATCTGGGAGCAAAATACTGTAATCAGACGGAGCGGAAACTAGCTGTGCTGGCGGACTTTCCGCCGCTGAATCATTGCTGTTATCCGGCAGTTTCAGAGCAATATGTAGTTCCAAGGGAAAATCCGTGGGTACCGTCAGCAGAAGCACATCAAGTGATGCAGGAGCTTGCGGCAACAGTAAAAGATAAAAAGTTACTAAGATGTCTAAAGTTTTATCAGAAACATCCATGGAAGCGGAGTGCAAAAAAGATTGCCGGGATGTTGCAGGAAAAGCGTCATGCAGAAGTCACAGATCTTTTGATGGAAGAACTGAAGATGGCAGCAGCAAATTATCCGAGAAGAAAATTCACAGATGAGGAAGAAAATCAGAATCGTAAGACTGAGAAGAGAGCATCAGAGAGGAAACGAGAGTTAGAAGAACAGGGATTTCGGATAAATCTATTTCGTGAGGAACCATTTATTGCATCAAGAGATTCACTCCAATATAAAATCAGTCTGATGATCTGGGAAAAGAAAGGAAAAAAACGAAAAGTTCAGATAGAAGAATTTTCTGCTGACCGGAGAGGATAAGTATGGAACCATTTTATTATAGTAAGATGAACAAGATGCAGCAGGCGGCGTATCATGCAATTTGTCAGGGCGTCTTGCAGATGGAGAAGGAGATTCAGGTACCGCGTATGAGCGGGGAAGAATTGTATAATGTATTCTTCCAGATGCGCCTGGATCACCCGGAGATTTTCTGGGCAACGGGATTTAAGTATCGTTATTATCAGGAATCGCCGAACATTCAGTTTCTGCCGGAATATTTGTTTGACCGGGCGAAGGTGAAAGAACATCAGAAGGCAATGAAATCCAGAGTAGAGAAACTTGCACGACCGGCGCAGAAATTATCAGAATCAGAGAAAGAAAAATACATTCATGATTTCATTTGCGAGAATGTAAAATATGATAAATTGAAGAAACCTTATTCACATGAGATTATTGGTCCGTTAGGACAGGGTGTCGGAGTTTGTGAGGGGATTGCAAAAGCGGTGAAAGTGCTGTGCGATGAGCTTGGAGTCTGGTGTATGATCGCTATTTGCGGGAATAATCCGGATAAGGGAATCAAATACCGTCATACATGGAATATCGTGCGGATTAATGGAAAATATTATCATTTAGATGCGACATTTGATAATACACTTACAAGAAACTGTACGATCGGAGAAGAAATCCGTTATGATTATTTCAATCTGGAAGATAAATCGATTTTCCGGGATCATGAGCCTTTGATCGCTCCGGCTATGAAGTGTATGGATGGAGATCATTTCTATTATAAAGAAAAGAAACTGTCTTTTACAAAAACGGAAGAAGTTTATAAAAGAGCACTTCAGATGGCAAAGAAAGGAAGAATTCTGACGTTTCACTGGCGCGGAGGTTATCTGACAAAAACAGTTCTGGAAGAATTGCTTGATCTGATTGAAAAAGCAGGTGCGGAGAAAGGGAAGAAACCAAGAATCAGCCTTAACTGGCCACAGGCAGTAATTCGTTTTGGTTATGTTGATGCAGAGATAGCAGGAAGTAGCGCAGCAGAAGAAGTACAAATGGAAGAAGCGAATGAAGGTGAGATGCATTCTGACTAAAATACATATGTTATATATGCTTCAGACCGAGATGGGTATCGAGTGACAGTTGAGAATTTACAAGAAAAAGTTAGTGTGATAGAATAGGATTGAACCGTGAAAGTTGTCGATATCTGTAGGATATAAGCGGGAGAAGAAACAACTTTCAAAAACCAAAGATGGTGACAAAAGAGAGGTTAAACAGATGATAATTGTAAAAACATACAGAGGACATATTCGTAACTGGGAAGAACTTTGTGAGAGACTTGGAATTGATCTTACACTTTCCAGAGAAGAAAGAGAACATGAGATTTTGATCAAGGCATATCAGACATGGGGATGTGAGATGGCAGATCATATGCACGGAATGTTTGCATTTGCTCTGTGGGATGAGGAAGAGCAGAAACTTTTCTGCCTGAGAGATCAGTTTGGAACAAAACCATTCTATTACTATGAGACAGAAGATGGAGAGCTTCTTTATGGAACGATGATCCGTGATATTATCGATCAGCCGGGATTTAAGAAAGAACTGAATGAAGAGATGCTTCAGCTGTATTTAAGTCTGACCTATGTTGCCGGAGAAAATACATTTTTCCGTGGACTGAAAAAACTGTTGCCGGGACGTTATCTGATCTGGCAGGATGGAAAGCTTGAGATTCACAGATACTGGAAACCGGAATTTCATCCGGATGAGAGCAAGACTCTGGAAGATTGGGCTGATGAGATCCATAATACTCTGAAAGAAATCATGCCGGAAGTGAAGACCGCAGATGAGAGAGTGGAGTCATTCCTGTCAGGTGGTGTAGATTCTTCCTATGTGCTTGCAATGTCTGACGCAGAACAGGCAGACTGTTGTGGATATGAGGAAGAGAGATTTGATGAATCTGTTCTTGCGGAGAAGACAGCACAGCTTCTTGGAAGAAAATTTTCCAGAAGTATCATTACACCGGAGCAGTTCTTTGATATTGTACCTTATGTTATGTACAATATGGAGCAACCACTTGGAGATGCATCTGCGATTGTATTTACACTTGGATGTAATGCAACAGCAGAACATACGAAGATCTGTTATTCCGGAGAGGGTTCTGACGAATTCTTCGGTGGTTATAATATGTACAGAAACGCAGAACGTTATGGTGAGAATCTGAAGAATTTCTATGTTGGAAATACTAATATCATGAAAGAAGACGAGAAGCAGAAGATTCTTAAGAAATACGATCCAGACGTACTGCCGATTGAACTTGCACGAGGAATCTACGAGGAGACAGAAGGTCTTGATCCGTTGACAAAGATGTCTGATGTAGATATTCAGATCTGGCTGGAAGGTGATATTTACCTGAATGTTGATAAGATGAGTACAGCAGCCGGACGTGAGATCCGTATGCCGTTGACAGATAGAAGAATTTTTGATATCGCATCTCGTATGCCGTCTTCTGCTTGAGAAAATGAAGAGCAGAATAAGGTGGCATTCCGTACGGCAGCTGCAAAGGTTCTTCCGGAAGAAATCGCATTCCGTAAGAAGTTGGGATTTATCGTACCAATTCGTATCTGGATGGCTGATGAGAGATATAATCAGGACGTACAGCGTCTCTTCCACAGTGATATTGCAGAGAAATTCTTTGATGTGGATGCAATCAATGCGATTTTTGATGAATATGTTGGAGGAAATTCTGATAACTGGAGAAAAGTATGGACAATCTATACGTTCCTTGTATGGTATGAAGAGTACTTTGTGAAGAGATAATAAAAAGACTATGTATTAAGACTTTAAACATTTTTAAGTGATGGGGTGGAAGCATAAAAAGCTTTGCCCCTTTTTGTTATCCCATTTGATTATCCGGGATATCCACGAAAAAGAGACAAAAGAAAATCCACCGTATGCACCTACGCTATACAGTGGATCTTCACTTTGTTATTCCATCCATTGGAATATTCCTCCTTATTTACTTGATATCTATCTGAAACTATTATCTCAAATAGTGATTTTATATTTTATTTCATTTAATTATCCCATTGGAATATCCTTCTTTCGATTCTTCTTTTATCTATTTTGGATTTTAACTTATCGTCCCATTGGAATTTACCTCTTTCAATTTATTTGTTTGATGATTTAATGAACTATCCCATTGGATTCTACCTCTCTCTCTTTAAATATCGTTTCCGTTTTTTAAATTACTCTTTCTGGTGGTCTGTACCTCTTTCTTTAGATTTTTAAGGATTTAATTTACCTTCCCATTGGACTATACCTCTGTTTCTTTAAAATTAATTTTAATGAAAGGATTAAGTGTCTGGTGGTTTGTTCTCCTTTTTGTTTTTTATTTCGTTTCCTTTTGTTGATTCTATATTAACTCACAGATAGGCAATTGTCAATAGAAAATCAGAAAAAAGTTAAAAATAATTTAAATATACAGAAAATAAGAAACAAAATACAAAAGATACAGGCTATTAGTTGCGCCTAAGGTGATTGCATTAGATAGAAAAGTGGACGCAATCTATGAAAACATGGTATGATACTAAGAAAAGAGTTGCCAGCTGCACATAGAACGAACAGCAACAGAACGTAATGCTACAGGTCCTTGCAACGGGCGGGAAATGGAGAGAGAAAATTGAGTAAAGAGTCAAGAACCAGCTGTGAAACATGCACTTATTATATTTATGACGAGGAATATGAGTGTTATCTCTGTGATAAGAATATGGATGAGGATGATTACATCCGTCTGATGACAAATCAGCATTATCAATGTCCGTATTATCGGAATGGAGATGATTATCTTGTTGTTAGAAAACAGCTGTAGAATCATAGAAAAAGCAAGGAAGTATAAAACCAAAAGAAAGAATAAGAAGAAAAGCGGGAGAATCGTTGGATCAGATTCTCCCATTTTTTAAGAAAGACCTTTGTGCAAGCACCGGTGGTTTCAGACCTTTTGACCCTGGTATCATTAAATAGTTTTCAATACTTTTAAGAGCCGGTTATTGTCTTCTGGTTTCATAATGCAGAAGCGGATGAATTCGCCATCCAGACATTGGAAAGAAGAGCAGTCGCGGATCATAAGTCCTTCTTTTATACAAGCTTCGAATACATCGAAAGAAGTTACTTCTGTTTTTAAAATCTTCACAAGGATAAAGTTTCCATATGGAAAATAAACCTTGAAAGAAGACATCTTTTTTAATTCAAGAAACATCCGGTCACGTTCCGTCAGGATTAATGAGCGTGTCTGACGGATGTAGGAAGTGTCTTTGAACATCTGCTCGCCGGCATATGCTCCAAGGCTGTTTAAGGACCATGGAATCTGCTTTTCTTTCATCTGAGATAAGAACTCTTTATTTCCGGTAATGCCGTATCCAAAACGCATCCCCGGAGCTGCGTAGAACTTGGACACACCGCGCAGTACCATGAGATTAGAGAAATCTTTTGTGTATGGAACAGCGGTTACTTCCTGAACGGAAGGTGCAAATTCTACATACGTTTCATCAATCATGACAAAGATATCGCGGTTTGCACAGAATGAAAGCAATGCACGCATTTCATCTTTTAAGATGGCAGAAGAAGTTGGATTGTTCGGATTGCAGAGAATCAGAAAATCATATCCGTTTAATAAAGTCCGGCAAAGATCTTCTACATCTAATTCAAAATCTTCCGCTTCCTGAAGATGATAATAGTCCTGTGTACTTCCGGAGAAAGAAAGTTCTCTGGAGTATTCAGAATAGGTTGGACCAAGAATCAGAGTGCGTTTCGGTGCTCTTGTTTCAATCAAAAGTGAAATCAGTTCGCTTGAACCGTTGCCCGGCAGGATGAAATCAGCAGGAACATCGCAGTACTCAGCAATTGTGTTGCGAAGTGATTTATAATCTCGGTCAGGATAAGAAGAAAAGAGGTCCACATGAGCCGCAACAGCTTCCTTAACAGAAGGGGAAAGCCCGAGTGGATTTACATTTCCGGCAAAGTTTGTAATCCTGTTTTGGTCGATATGATAATACTCACTGATTTTCTCAATATCACTTCCATGAAAAACTGGTTTTGTATTCGTCATAGGCGTCTCCTCCTTAGCAGGTTTCAAATAAAATTCCAAGCGTATTTGGTCCACAATGGCTGGAAATCGTACAGCTTGCTTTCGTTATATGGATTTCATCAAAATGCATGGTTTCTTCAAGCGTATTCTTAACAAGTTCAATGTATTCAGAGGCAATCCCTGAGTGCGTGATAAAGATCAGAGATGGATCGATATCCGGATAAGCAGCAAGTTTGTCTTTTACATATTTCACAAGAACTTTATCAAGCGTTCCACGATATTTCTTTCCCACATTCATACTGCCGTCTTCCGTGCTGACTTCAATACATGGCTTTAATTTCAGAACATTTGCTCCGAGAGCAGCGACCGTCGAACAGCGCCCACCAGCATGGAGAAATGTCAGCGTATCCAAAATAAAGCTGGCATGACAATGCTTGGTGCGTTCGCGAAGAGCTTCGGCAATGTCTTCCGCTTTCAATCCCTGCTCGATCATCCGACCGGCATCGGTTACGAGAAGTCCGGTTCCGGTGGAGAGAGAACAACTGTCAATCACATGAACATGCCCGAGCTCTTCAGCAGCAATACAGCAGTTTTGATGAGCACTGGAAAGTGAGCTGCCAAGATTGATATGGATCACTTCATAGCCTTCATCGACCCATGGTTTAAAATGTTCAATATATTCCGCAACATTGACGGCAGCTGTTTTTGGAAGGATTTTTTCATCGTAATATTTCTGATAAATTTCTTCCGGTGTAATGTCAATGCCGTCCCTATAATCTTTTCCATCCAGAATGATGTGGAGTGGAAAATAGTGTACATGATAACGTTCTTTTAGTTCCTGATCCAGGTCACAGGTACTGTCGGCACTTAAAATGATCTTATTTGTAACAGAATCAGTCATAGTTCTCCTCCTAAATTAGTTCAAAAAACTTGAATTGTATGGCTAGTATGTATTTATACTGCATAATGTGTACACAAATTATAACATATTTTTCCCATAGAGTATAGTTTTTGTATCCAAAAAACAATACAAAATAAGACTTTTTTGACATTGTTCGCTCACAATTACTACTTGTTCGCTCTTACTGTATTAAAAATGCAAAGAATTTTGGAAGCTTTTATTGACATATATAGATAACCGATATATAATCAAGCCATGATATATAGATAACCGATATATCAGTTGGGAGTCAATCCACCAGCTGATATAGCCTTCGGCAGGATTGCAGAGGTGCGCAGTAAGAATGTTAAGAAGTGTACGGTTAACGTAAAATCAGAAGATTAGGAGGAATTGTTATGGCAGTTGACAGAAGTCTGGTATCAGGAAGCACAACGATGTTGTTATTAAAGCTTTTATCTGAAAAGGATATGTATGGTTACGAGATGATCGAGACCTTAAGAGAAAAGTCCCAGAATGTGTTTGAATTAAAAGCAGGCACATTATATCCATTGCTTCATGGAATGGAAGATAAGAAATATCTGACAGTTTATGAGAAAGAGGTCGGTGGTAAGGTTCGTAAGTATTACAGTATTACGAAAACCGGGAGGAAAGTTTTAGAAGAGAAGAAAGAAGAGTGGAAAATTTATTCATCGGCTGTAGTGAATGTGCTGAATGCAGCAGTTTGTTAGAAGGGGTGATGTTTGATGAGACGAGAGGAGTATTTACATACATTAACAGAACAGATTCGCTGTAAGATGGCAAGAGGGACGATAGAACAGGAGATCAATGATCACATTGAGGATCAGAAAGCGGAATTCCTAAGTGAAGGAATGAGTCAGACAGAAGCAGAAGAAGCTGCGGTTCGAGAAATGGGTGATCCGGTAGAAGTCGGGCTTGAGATGGATAGAATCCACCGGCCGACAATGGCGTGGGGAATGATCGCATTAATTGTTGGATTAAGTCTTGCAGGCTATCTTTTACGAAGTGTTATGTATCAGACCGTTTTAGGTATTGAGCAGAGTGCGGGAAAAACAGAAGACTTGTTCTGGGTAGGAACGTCATCGAGCTGGCATACACCGCTGGAACTGCCGGCACTTTTACTCGGACTTGTGCTGATGATCGGCATTTGCTATATGGATTATACGAGGATTGCGGTTTATGCAAAACCAATCTTGATCGCATATCAGGTGTTACTTTTCATTGGACTGCAGGTTGCCGGTTTGAAACTGAATGGATCAACAAGACATATCAGAATGCCTTTCGGTATTGTATTGAATCTGATTGACTTACTCTGGCTGACGATTCCGTTGTTTGCAGCGGTATTATATAGTTACAGAGGTCAGGGATACCGAGGAATTTTAAAGGCAATCCTCTGGATGATCATTCCATCTTATTTTCTGTTCATAAGAAGCCAGAGCCTGATCGCGGCAATGATACTGGAATTGGTTTATTGTGTGGTTCTGGCGGCGGCTGTTTACAAAGGCTGGTTTCAGGTTTGTAAAAAAGCAGTACTTACGGGAATCGGAGCAGTAGTCGTTCTGATACCGGTTCTGCTTGCGGGAGGCCTCTGGTGTTTTGGCAAGGCTTACCAGAAAGAGCGTATAGTGGCTATTTTATCGATCGGTGATCATGTAGCAGATTTCCCAGGAGTCAATGTGATTCGGGAAATGATTTCCGGAAGCTCAGCATTTCATGGCAATCCGCAGTTTAAAGAACTTCTGACATCCGTAGACGGAAGTGTCCATCTGCTTGCCAGTGTGGTAGCTGCTTATGGAATACTGGCAGGTATTTTACTGGTTCTTTGTCTGGTGGTTCTGATCTTTCGGTTTGCTAAGATTTCATTAAATCAGAAGAACCAGCTTGGTATGGTGATGGGAACAGGATGCACAGCATTGTTCCTGATTCAGACAGTAGTTTTTATATTAGAAAATCTGGGAGGAGTAGTCGGTAATATGGGAATCTACTGTCCATTCTTTGGAACAGGAAGATCAGGTATGCTGACATCTTATATCCTGCTCGGATTACTACTCAGTATCTGCAGATATCAGAAGACAGCGCCGGAACCGGTAATCAGGTCCTGGCGCTGGAGGCAACGTTCTCAATCATGAAAAATAAATTATTTTGTTGTATTACGACGAATTAATACAGGGGCAATTTGTTTATGAACAGGTTCACCTAATGGTTTGGGAACACGCTTTTTCTGCTCGTCCATCTGTTGGACAAGAAGATCCATGGCAGTCTTTGCAATCACATCAATCTGCTGGCCGATGGTTGTGATCGGAAGGATTGCCTCGCTGGCAATCGGAGAATTGTCAAATCCAACAATCTCGTAAGTGGAAGGAAATGTCCCGTATTTTTGGAAAATTAAATTAAGAAACATATTAGCATAGGTATCGTTCGCAAGAAAGATACCTTTTTTTGATCGGGGTATTTTGATTCTATCTTATTGAAAATCTCTCGGATTATGTTTAAAATCTCATGATAAGAATCACCTTCTACACTAAGATCTATATCATATGGAATATGATATTCTTCGCAAGTAGCCTGAAAGGCTCGGATTCGGTCATAAGCCGGGGCGGATTTATTCACATTGACATTTATGTGAATTAATATATCACATTTATCTCGAATCAACAGAGAAGTAGCCTGAAGTGCTCCCATATAGTTGTCAGTATTGACGCTGCTGATATGCTCTGCTTCGCGTTCAATTGCGATGACAGGAATCTGGTAGGAAGCGAGTTTCTCAGATGGAAGAGTGTGACTTAAAACAATCAGTCCTTCAATCTGATAAGACAGAAGTTCTTCAATATACTGTTGTTCTTCTTCTGCGCCATGTTCGCTGACGAAAACAAGAAACTTATAATGATAATCACGGTAGCTGGAAAGGAATTGTGTCAGCATCTCAGAATAATAGTGCAGGTAAAGATTCGGAACAATGATTCCAATAAATTCACTTTTTCCATTTGCCAGAACTTTTGCCAGCTTATTCTTTTTATATCCAAGTGTGTCAAGAGCCTGTGAAATCTTTTCCTGGTTTTCCAAGGTAAGAGAATCAGGATGATTGAAGTATCTTGATATTGTAGTTTTTGAAAAATTGGTGTATTCCGCAATATCTGCAAAAGTTACCTGTTTCTTTTTACTCATAAAAGTTGAATCTCCTTCAATATGATGGCTGACGGTTAATAATATTTTTCAGTATAGCAATTTTGATGGAAAAACGCAACGATAAAATAACTGATTACGTAACCGGTTATTTTAGTATACAAAAGTGTTGACAGAAAGAAATGGATATAGTAATATCAAATCATAAAATAACCGGTTACGTAACCGGTTCTCATAAAATCAATGGAATGGAGGAAGAAGTGCATGAAAAGAATGCAAAATCAAGCAAAGTCCGTAAGCAAGCGAACGTGGAGAGAAAAGATGACTTATGTGAAGAAAAACTGGCAGTTATATCTTTTTTTCCTGATGCCAGGACTTTTACTGACAATTATTTTTAAGTATCTCCCGATGGGAGGTCTTCTGATTGCTTTTGAAGATTACAATGTAATAAAAGGAGTTCTTGGTAGTCCCTGGGTAGGGCTTGAGTATTTCAGACGATTCTTATCTTCACCAGATTTCATGAACTATCTGATGAATACGTTGAAATTGAGCATCTATGGATTACTGTGGGGATTTCCGATTCCAATCATTCTTGCATTGCTTCTGAATCGTATTCGTAAGACCGGAATTAAGAAGAAAGTGCAGCTTTTGATCTATATGCCAAACTTTATTTCAGTCATCGTGCTTTGTGGTATGGTTCGTATGCTTTTATCTCCTGTAGGCCCACTGAATAAAGTATTAGGAATCAGTACAAACTGGATGACAATGCCTTCTGCATTCCGGACAATTTACATTGCAAGTGGAATCTGGCAGACCGCAGGATGGGCATCTATCATGTACACAGCAGCACTGGCGAATGCCAGCAAGGAGCTGGAAGAAGCAGCCCTCATGGATGGAGCGAATCTTCTGCAGCAGATCTGGTATGTAGAATTGCCGGCAATTAAGAATATCATTGTAATTCAGTTTATTTTGCAGGCTGGAAATATCATGAGTATTGGTTTCGAAAAAGCTTATGCTTTACAGACAGATATGAACCTTCCGGCATCAGAAATCCTGTCTACATATGTATACCGTATTGGACTTCTGAATGGAGACTATGGATATTCGACAGCGGTAGGTCTTTTCAATTCAGTTGTAAATGTTATCTTGCTGATCTTTGTGAACTGGGTTGTTAAGAAACTGAATGATGGAGAAGGATTATAGAAAAGAGGGAGAAGAGATGGAGAAAAAAAAGAGAAAATATTCAAGGACAGACAAAGTAATCCTTGGAATCGGATTTACTATTCTTGGTTTATTCGTCCTTTCTATAGCGATACCGATTATTTATGTAGTACTCGCATCCTTTATGGATCCTACTGTTTTGAATAACCAGGGATTGAGTTTTAACACCAAGGACTGGACATTAGACGCATATCGAAGAGTATTAGAGAACGAAATGATCTGGCGTGGATTTTTGAATTCCTTCCTGTATTCACTTGCATTTGCAGTAATTTCTGTTTTTGTGACATTACTGGCTGCGTATCCACTGTCAAAGAAGGAATTTGTAGGAAGAGACTTTTTCAATGTTATTTTCCTGATCACAATGTTCTTTGGTGGTGGAATGATTCCTACATTTATCCTGATCAATCAGCTGCACATGGTTAATACAGTGTGGGCAATCCTGATTCCAGGAGCATTTAATGTATGGAATATGATTCTTGCCAGAACTTATTATCAGTCAATCCCGACAGAATTAAGAGAAGCATCTGCGATTGACGGTGCAAATGAGATCCAGCATTTCTTTAAAATCATGCTTCCGGTATGTAAGCCAATCATCGCAGTACTGGCACTCTGGTCTTTTGTTGGAATGTGGAACAGTTATTTCGATGCAATGATTTATCTGAATGATGCAAATCTTCAGCCATTACAGCTGGTACTCCGTTCCATCCTGGTACAGAATACACCACAGCCTGGAATGATCGCTGATATTCAGAGTACAGCAGAAATGGCAAAAGTAGCAGAACAGCTGAAATATGCAACGATCGTAGTATCAAGTTTACCACTGTTAGTAATGTACCCATTCTTCCAGAAATACTTTGATGAAGGAATTATGGTCGGATCGGTAAAAGGCTAATAAGAAAGGAACGATACAGATATGAAGAAAAGAAAAGTAAATGCATTGCTTGCAATTGTACTGTCCCTGACGATGATGGTGGGAGTTGCAGGATGTGGAAAAAAGCAGCAGCTTGAGGCTGAAATTGATCCGGGTACACCTGTATCGGAGGTGCAGTTTCCATTAAAGGAAACTGCAGAGCTTTCCTTTATTACAAGTGCACCGGCTACATCAACACAGGATCCGAATGAACGAGTAATTTTTCAGCGAATGGAAGAGCAGACCAATGTTCATATTGACTGGACTTGTTTTGTATCGGATCAGTTCTCTGATAAGAAGAATCTGGCGCTTGCACAATTTGGAAATTTGCCAGATGGATTATTCAATGCCGGAATGAGTGATTATGATCTGTTGCGTTATGCAAAACAGGGGATTATCATTCCGCTGGAAAATCTGATAGATAAATATATGCCGAATTTACAGGCAGTGTTTGAAAAATATCCAGAATACAGGACAATGTGCACCGCACCAGATGGACATATTTATTCCTTCCCATGGATTGAACAGCTTGGTTCTGGGAAAGAAGCCATTCAGGCAATCGGAGATATTCCGTATATTAATAAAAAATGGTTGGATTATCTAGGACTCGAGATTCCGACAACAACAGATGAACTGGAACAGGTATTGATTCAATTCCGTGATCATGCAGATGAGCTTGAAAAAGAATTTTCGATTGAAGGTGCTGTGATTCCAATGTCATTTATCATCAATAATGGTGACCAGGATCCGGCAATTCTGCTCAATGGATTTGGAGAAGGCTATGGAGATACAGGAGATCATTTCGCTGTAACGGACGAAGGAAAAGTTATTTATACAACCGTTCAGGAAGGATACAAAGAAGGAATTGAGTGGTTACATAAACTTGTAACAGAGGATCTGGTCGACCCGGAAGCATTTACACAAGAGTGGTCTACTTATGTCGCCAAAGGAAAGAATCACCGCTATGGTCTCTGCTTTACATGGGATATCGCCAATATTGATAATAATGAAGATTATGTTATGCTGCCGGCTCTGACAGGACCAGATGGTATGCGGAACATTACAAGACAGAATAACAGTGAAACAAGTGGATATGATCGTGGAAGATGTGTTCTTACATCCAGCTGCCGTAACACAGCACTTGCTGCTGCATGGATCGATCAGATGTATGCACCACTTCAGTCACCGCAGAATAACTGGGGAACTTATGGAGAGAAGGATTCCTTTAACATTTTTGAACTGTCTACCAATAAAGATGGTGGAGAAATGCTGAAACACATGGATCTGGGGGATCAGTCTCCGGTAGAAGTACGTGAAGCACAATCTGTAAATGGTCCTCTTGCAGTTCTGAATGAATATTATGACGTCTATGTAACACAGCCAGAGGATGCAAAATGGCGTCTGGACAATATGCATGAAACTTATTTACAGGATATGAACAGTAAATATGTTTATCCAAACGTATTCATGAGCATTGATGACACCAATAAAGTATCTCAGTATGATACAGATATCAAAAAATATGCAGAACAGAAGAAAGCAGACTGGATCCTGAATGGCGGAATTGAAAAAGAGTGGGATTTTTATCTGAAGAAAATGGAACAGTATGGACTTTCTGATTATATTTCAATTAAACAGAAATACTTTGATGAGTATCAGAAGTCGTTGAGTGAAGAAAAATAACGATACAAACAACAGGAGAATTTTCATGAGTGAGATGTTAGAAAAGGCTAGAAAATATGAAGCTGAACAGGGGCTGCAGATAAAAGCAGAGGATCGACCGGCTTTTCATGTGAGTCCATATGTTGGATGGATGAATGATCCAAATGGTTTTTCCTGCTATCAGGGAGAGTATCATTTGTTTTACCAGTATAATCCATATGATACACATTGGAACAGTATGCACTGGGGCCATGTGGTAAGTAAAGATCTGCTTCACTGGGAATATCTTCCGGCAGCTCTGGCACCGGATGAAGATTATGATAAGATAGGATGTTTTTCAGGAAGTGCAATAGAACTGGACGACGGCAGACAGCTGCTGATTTATACTGCTGTAGATCAGGAGACGCTTGAAGATGGAACGGCAAGGGATATTCAGACACAGGCAGTGGCTGTTGGAGATGGAAAAAATTATAAGAAATATGAAAAGAATCCGGTTCTGACAGCTAAAGATTTGCCGGAAGGTGCAAGTAAAGTGGATTTCCGGGATCCAAAGATCTGGAAAGAAAAAGATGGGTACTTCTATTGTGTGATCGGAAGCCGTCCGGCAGATGGAAGTGGACAGATTCTTCTTTATAAAAGTGCAGATGGATTTGAATGGGAATTTGTCAGTGTACTGGCAGAAAATAAAAAACGTTATGGAAAGATGTGGGAGTGTCCGGACTTTTTCGAATTAGATGGAAAACATGTTCTTCTGACAAGTCCACAGGACATGTTGCCGGAAGGACTGGAGTTCCATAATGGAAATGGGACCTTATGTATCATCGGAGAGATGGATCCGGAGACACATACCTTAAAAGAAGAGACAGTACAAAGCGTCGATTATGGAATGGATTATTATGCAATGCAGACTTTGCTTGCACCGGATGGCCGTAGAATTATGATTGCCTGGATGCAGAACTGGGATACGACTGCTCATCGTTGTAATGACTCAAAATGGTTTGCGCAAATGAGTCTGCCGAGAGAATTGTCTGTGAAAAACGGAAGACTTTATCAGACTCCGATCAAAGAACTCGATGCAATGCGTAAAGACAGAGTTGAGTACAACGATGTAGTAATAGATAATGATGCGATCACATTAGACAAAATCGAAGGACGAACTATAGATATGGAACTTGTGATACGTCCGGAAGATAAAGAAAATGTGTATAAGAAATTTGTATTACGTTTTGCACAAAATGAGAAGTTTTATACAGAATTAAGTTTCCGCCCGGATGAGTCTGTCCTGAAAATTGACAGAAAATTTTCAGGAACCGAACGAGCATTAGTTCATCAGAGAAGGTGTCTGGTAAATGGCGATGCCAATGAATTAAAGCTTCGTGTGATCTTGGATAGATTCAGTGCTGAAATATTTATTAATGACGGTAAGCAGGTTATGTCTGCTGTTATATTTACAGAACAAGAGGCAAAAGGAATTTCATTCTTTGCTGAAGGTGCAGCTAAAATCGATATAGTGAAATACAATCTGGTTTAGGACAAAAATTATATTGAAATTGAAGATGCATGGATAATGATAGGGGATTCCTGAAACGGGAATCCCTTTTGCATATAGGAGCATAGTATCAATGATAGAAGAAATGTCGTTTTTTGCGGCAGAATGGAGAATATGATGAAAAAATATGATGTAGTGGCACTTGGAGAATTGTTAATTGATTTTACAGAAAATGGAAAAAGTAATCAGGGAAACCCACTTTTTGAGGCAAATCCAGGAGGCGCACCCTGCAATGTACTTGCAATGCTGACGAAACTAGGACATAAGACGGCATTCATCGGAAAAGTAGGTGAAGACTTTTTCGGAGAACAGCTGAGAGATGTGATAACAGAAGTAGGGATTGATGCAAAAGGATTATGTACAGACAAGGAAATCCATACAACACTGGCAATGGTGCATACTTATCCGGATGGAGACAGAGATTTCTCATTTTATCGAAATCCGGGAGCAGACATGATGTTGAATAAAACGGAAGTTCAGGCAGAACTTATTAAAGAAACAAAAATCTTCCATTTCGGAACATTGTCTATGACACATGAAGGAGTACGTGAAGCAACAAAAGAAGCAATCCGTATTGCAGAAGAGTCTGGTGCAGTTATTTCTTTTGATCCGAACTTACGTCCACCTCTTTGGAATTCTTTGGATGAGGCAAAGGAACAGGTATTATATGGATTAGCACACTGTCATATTCTGAAAATTTCAGATAATGAGATTCAGTGGCTGACAGGTGAAGAAGATTATACTGCCGGGGTAAACTGGATCAGAGAAAGATATCAGATTCAGTTGATTCTTGTATCTATGGGGAAAGAAGGAAGTCGTGCATACTATAACGGAACGATGGTAGAAGTAAAACCGTTCCTTCAGAAAAATACAATTGAGACAACAGGAGCAGGAGATACATTCTGTGGTTGTGTATTACATTATATTTGTGAACACGGAATGGAAGGTTTAGATGAAAATAAACTAAAGGAAATGTTGACTTTTGCAAATGCAGCAGCATCTGTGATCACAACAAGAAAAGGAGCATTGCGTGTAATGCCGACGAGGGATGAAATTCAGAAAACATGTGAAATGTGAAGATGACATTCTGAAACTTTCTGTTCCGAAGAAAGCACCGAAAGTCGTTGAAGAAAAAGATGGTTATATCGCAATTGAAGGTTAACTTCCATTGCTTATTCTCCCCATATATAGCCGGGATCCGAAAGGATCCCGGCCTTTTTGTGTGAAGAATTAAGACTGGGCCAGTTCTCTGTCTTTGCCGATAAAGAAAAGGGCAATTGTATCAGGACCGACATGACTTCCGGTGCAGAAGTCGTAAGATGTGTTGATAAAATCACGTATGTTGATTCTTTCTCTTATTTTATCCATGATATAAAGAGAATCTTCGTAAGCGTCGGCATGTGCAATATCGATGATCTGTTCTTCAGGTTTTATAATATTATCACAAACCAGATTGATCAGAGTATTCAGGGCTGCTTTACGTCCACGGACATTTTTATAAGTTACAATATAGCCATCTTTGTTTCCTCTGAGAATAGGCTTGATTTTGAGAACATTTCCGATAGTGGCTATACTTCCCTTGATACGTCCGGTGCGGGAAAGGTATTTAAGATCTCCGACAGTAAAGACACCATTCATCTTGCCGACAAGGGGTTCTATAGAATCGGCGACTTTATCGACGGATATGCCTTTGTCACGCATGATACTTGCATAGATGGCAAGAAGTCCCTGAGCAAGAGATGCGTTGAGAGAATCTATCAGTCGTATTTTGCGGCCGGTTGTGTTCTGGCTTAATAATTCTTCAGCCGCTAATCTTGCAGAATTGAAATTTCCACTGATATTTTTGCTTAAGGACAAATACAGGACATCCTGATCAGCATCGAAGGCTTTCTGGAATTTTTCTTCAAAGGTCGCAGTGCTTATCAGACCCGTCTTGATCTCACAGCCTTTGCGCATGGCATCATAATATTCTTTGCCTTTTTCGCGTTCTTCTTCAGGTGAAAGATCAGGGTTGTAGCAGGTAACTTCTTTTCCGGAAATCAGATTCACAAAAGAAATTACATGAATATTATATTTTTTAGCGGTCACAGCCGGAAGATTGGCTGCGGAGTCAACAAAAATCTGAAACATGGTATATTTGATCCTTTCTGTGATATTCTATCTGAAACTGATGCCAATGCCTACAGCACCGGGATCGGTATGGACGCTGACACTGGCAGAAATCGTTTTTTCTTCGGCTTTTTTAATAATGATCGTCTCCTAAAATATTAATTGATAACCGTGAAATGTTTGATTGTAAATAAAATGCTTTATAATAATGTGACAAATTGTAACACCAAATTTAAAATATTTCAATAGCTTATGCTGACCAGAATCACGTATCAAATCTTTACGTGCGTTCGACTTGAATTTATGCTAAAATAAGAGAATAAATAAGAATCAGGAGCAATAAAAAATGAACCAGAAAGATTTTAAAAACAAAAGTGAGATGCAGATATTCCTGTCATATTTTAGACCACACAGGAAGCTGTTTTTGCTGGATATGGTATGTGCTCTGGCAATAGCAGTAATAGATCTGGCATTTCCGTTTATTTCCAGGTGGTGTATGTACAAGCTGCTGCCGGATAATGCGTGGAGGACATTCTGGACGGTAATGGTCGTTGTGTTCTGTGCGTATATCCTGCGGTCAGTTTTTACCTATATTATTACTTACTGGGGACATAGCTGGAAAAGATGTTGTGGAAGTTTATTATAACCCGCCATATACCAATGGAGGAATTGAGAAATCAACGGCAAATCTTATTGAATATGAGAAAACAAATGAATTGAAACCAGGTGAATCACAGACGGTAACAATTTCTTTTACAGCTGAGGACATGGCTTCTTATGATTACCTGGAAAATGGATGCTACGTGCTGGAAGCAGGAGATTATGAGATCAGTATCAACAGCGATTCTCATAATGTGATCGATTCTGTTACTTATACAGTAGATGAAGATATTGTTTATGATGAGGCAAATCCACGTTCGACAGACTTGACTGCTGCTGTAAATCAATTCGGTTATGCAGACGGACATCTTACCTATTTATCACGTAAAGATGGCTTCAAGAATTATGATGAAACAACAGCTGCACCTGCGAGCACGTCTATGCCGGAGGATTTAAAAGAGGGATTTATTGTAACTTCCAACTATGAAATGCCGGAAATTCCAGATGCCGAAATGCCTGTGACTGGTGCGGATAATGGAATGAAACTGACGGAGCTTCGCGGTGCAGATTATGATGATGAGCGTTGGGAAACACTTCTGGATCAGCTTACAATTGATGAGATGCAGAATATGATCGCCCATGCCGGATTCCAGACTGCAGAAGCAAAAAGCGTTGAAAAAGTTGCTACTGTTGACTGCGATGGACCATCCGCTGTGAGCAATAACTTTACAGGTGCAGGTTCTGTAGGATTCCCGTCAAATGTTATGATCGCCTGCACATGGAATAAGGATTTAGCTCATACATACGGATATGATATGGGAAAAATGGCTACAGAACTTGGTTGCTCTGGATGGTATGCACCATCTATGAACCTTCATAGAAGTGCATTTGGTGGGCGTACATATGAGTACCCGTCAGAGGACCCAATCATTGCAGGAACTATGTCTGCACAGGTTGTAAATGGTGCTGCTGAGAATGGTGTTTATGCATATATGAAACATTTTGCAATGAACGAGCAGGAGACAAACCGTTGGATTATGATCTGCACTTGGTCAAATGAACAGGCAATGCGTGAACTGTATTTGAAACCATTCGAAATCTGTGTAAAAAACAGCAATATTACAGCTACAATGTCTTCCTTTAACTACATTGGAAATGGCGGAAATTACGAACTGCAGACAACGCTTCTCCGTGATGAATGGGGATTCAAAGGCTTTGTAGAAACCGACTATTTTGCTGGTGCATTTAACATGAATGCAGATCAGGTAATCGCAACTGGCGGTTCCTGCTGTTTGTCTACATTTGATGTAGGAACAAACTTTGTTACAGATACATCTGACCCATCCACAGTTCAGTATATGAGAACTGCCTGCAAGAACATTATGTATACTGTTGTGAACAGTAATGCATATGCTGGTGAAACATCTTTAACACTGGCATTGTGGATGAAAATCATGGTTGGTGTGGACGTGGCAGTAGCTGTTATCCTGATTCTTCTGGAAGTAGTTCTGGTGAAGAAATATAAGAAGAGAAAAAGTGTGTTAATTGTTGTTGAGTAATAGATAGTGATGAATTCATGAAGATGCAATGCTGTCTACATTCAACGGAGAAGAGAACAATGTAGCCAATCCGGAGCATCCAACATCTGTATTTCAGATGAGAAATGCCTGCAAAAATGTCATGTATACAGTTGTAAGCAGCTGGGC
>OLPZ01000878.1_pt1 | contig 22086 bp, 21 predicted proteins | sample 1672711 | NCBI WGS metagenome assembly OLPZ01 (sample SAMEA3136716, study PRJEB25190) | human gut metagenome
TTATTTAATTTGAATATATTATTGGTTTTATGTGTATTTAATTTGGCGTTCTACAACTTATCTGACCTGACGCATATACTGACAAAAGATTACAAAAATCATTTTCTTGGAATAATGATCTACTTGGAAAAGCCGATTGATTTCAGTTCAAGAGAATATTCAGTAATCGACGGTCAGCAGAGACTGACGACCACATTTCTGATCATATACGCAATCAAGGAAATGTTCAAAGAAATGGGTGATGAAGGGGCTGTTCAGCAACTGGATGGTCAGTTTCTGACCAATCCATATCATGCAGACAAGATTAAATACAAGCTGAAGCCACTGGTTGCAGATGATGATGCATACAGATGCATCGTTGAAAACAGAATAGATGATATAGAAGATCAGAATTCAAATGTAATAAAGAACTATAGATATATCAAAACATATCTGAACAGTCTGCTGTTAAAAGGGTATACGCCAAATGATATTTTGGATGCAATGAACAAGCTTTATCTGGTCTGTGTACCTATTTCAGAGGAAGACAATGCACAGAAAATTTTTGAAAGCATCAATGCTACAGGTGTAAAGCTTACCGGTGCCGATCTGATCAGAAATTTTCTTCTGATGAATCTGAAAAGTGATGTTCAGGACAGGTATTATGCAAACTACTGGAAAAAGATAGAAGATAATGTTTCGACAGATTCAAAAATTCTTGAAATGTTTTTTAGAATGTATCTTGCAATAAAGATGTATGTCCTGGTTCCTAAGAACAGCGTCTACAGAAGCTTCGTGGAGTGGGCCGATACAGAAAAGGTCACTACAGAGGAACTGTTTAAAAATCTGCTGGAATATGCAAAGATCTTTAAGACAATCAACAGAGTGGATATAGAATCACTTGAAAAGGAACTTCGTAATCCAATAACAGACTTCAGAAAAATAAATTCTGATCTTCCTCTGTCTATGGTTATGGAACTGTTCAGGCTGTATTCATTGGACATGATAGATGCTTCTACACTAGGTCTTGCAGTTGAGTCCATAAATTCCTATATGATCAGAAGAAGCATCTGAGATATGAACTCTCAGAATATTTCCAAACTGTTTCCAACGGCCCTGAAGAAAATCATGGAAACCTGCGCAGGGAACTATTCAAATCTAGTAGCTGTCCTCAATCAGGAAATAGTAGGAAACAATGCAGCAACAAGCGGAAGCTATATGCCGACGGACAAGCAGATGCATGATCTTTTATATGAGGCAAATGTCTACAAGAGGCCTGCTCTGCGTATCATCCTTGACAGACTGGAACTGAATGACAATCCAGCTCCTGTAGATCTTTCTAAACTCAGCATTGAACATCTCATGCCTCAGACAGCGACAGAAGAGTGGCTGGAAGAGCTCGATACAGATGAAGAGACATATATGGCAAATCTGCACCGTCTTGGAAACCTGACACTCGCCGCTAGATCTGACAACAGCAAGATGAGCAATTTACAGTGGGATTACAAAAACGAGATCCTGAAAGGCACTGCACATCTGAAAATGAATATGGAGCTGATTCCAATCAAGAAGTGGACACTGGCAGATATAGAACGCAGAACCAATGAGCTGATTGAAAAAATCTGTAAAGCATATCCATATCCTGATGTCAGTATCACAGCAAAGACAAATGAAGATATCGTTGATGATAAGCTGGCAAGAGAAGTAGTGGTAAAAAGAATGTTTGCCTCAGGATATGAAGAAGTAAAGAAAAACAATACCTATTGCTCACTTGATCATAGAGAAGGCTTTATTCTTCTGGCATCCAGGAGCTATTTAGAAGGCAGAAATGAAAAGTACTGGTTTGGATATCGTGAGAGCAGATTTGACGGTGTGGGAAATTATGAAAATCAATATATTATTTTTATCTGCAGATATAAAACAGCGCTGACTGTAAAAATTCCGAGATCATTTATAGATAAGTACAGTGCGTATTTCAACACATCAGCAGATGAAGACGGCAATATCAGTCACTATCATATCATTATTTATAGAGAACCAGACAACAAGGTAACAATGCTTCTTTCCAAACCTTTCCCGAAAAAAATTGATATTACTGAATTTGCAGTTGATGATATAAAAGTGTAAGAATCATAAACAATATGGAGACAAGACTGAAATAAATCGCAAAAATGATAATACATATCTTTGATGCGAAGATAAAGAATCAGTTGAAGGTCGAACTGCTGTAAACGAGAGGTGAATGCTATGTATGAGAACCTAACTAAATATTTACTGGAGTTTCCTGGTGATGAAAAGGGTATGTGGATCATCAACAAAGAGAATGACGGAACGCCAGAACATCCTGTACAAATGCCCTATGTGAATTACTCTAAGCTGGCAAGGAGCTTTACTGCTGATGTCTATTCTTTTGTGGAGGCGCATGAAGAGATGGAATTGAATCGTTATTCTGATATCCTTGAAGCAAATGGTATCAAATGGAGAAGGGATTCAATGTCAGCAGTGTCAGTTGAAAATCTCGATGCGAAATGTGTGCTTGCTCTGATTCTTGGAGCTGTCCGTGCAGAGAGATTTTGTGATGGTGCATTGCTGCGCTTCTTTGAAAATGGTTCTATTGCACGATGGCTTGAAAGACTGAAAGAATTGGATATAGAAATCGCATTGCATCAGAAATGAAGCCAGGCCTTATAAAACAAGGATTTCAATATACAGAAGATGGCAAGCATCCGAAGATCCAGTATCCAAATGATGATAGATATATCATAACGACAGCAAGCACTACTTCAGATGTTAGATCTGGTGAAAATCTGTATTCATTAATTAAAAAGAAATTTTTCTAGGGAGGTAGAAAATATGGAAAAGAGTGGAAATATAATTGCATTTGAAACTATACGTGAAATGAAGTTGAATGGCGAATGGGATAAAATAAGTCAAAAACTAATTGAAGAAAACATTCTTAAACCTGTAGAAGAGCTTAACTGTGAAGAAGGAAATGATAAATTAGCGACTTATTTAGATGAGCCACGTTACGAAGAAGTAGCACATCTATGGCATAAAAAATACAATGAAAAACAATTTGATAGCCCTGAATTATATCGTGAAGCATTAAATGAAGTTATTTCACATACAAATATTATTTATTTTACTCATGGCGAAAAAATTTTAGATAATTATTTGTCTGCATATCTTCAAAAAGAAAAAAATGTTTCTTTAAAGCCTAAGACAATTCAAACAATAAGACATATGTTTGATACGTATCCAGAGAAAGTAATCAATCTGATTATTGAAGGAAAAATCAGCTTTAACAAAGCAAACAATGATTTGTCACTTGCAAGAGCATTAAGAAAAGACAGTCCTCTTTATAACATGTCTGAAGAAGAATTAATCATTTATTTCAGAGAAGCGGTTTAAAGCTATAAGAAAAATACAAGAGTATAAGATATGAGCAAAATTGGATCCTTATGGTAAATAAAATCAAAGAGTTTTACACAGGATTATAAAAATAATTTATAACTATTTGAAAAAGATACTATAAGAAAAATTCAAGTTTGTTGATGCAAAGCAGAGGAGGTAACTATTGATAAGTTCCCGCAAACCGATGAGGTAAAAAAAAGAGCAGTTCAGACGTCTCAACGTGCGTTGATACGGTGGCACTGCTTTCCCACAAAAAGCCAGACGGACATATCAGCGTAAAAGTTGAGTTTGGCGAAGGTGAGGGAAAAGTTCCGCTTGATAATATCGTTAAAAGAGCCGAAGAGTACAAGTCCAAGGAACGAGTGACCTACAAAATGATAAAGGAGTACATAGAAGCTAAATACGGCTTCAAAGTACATACCGCATATATTGCAGAGGTAAAAAGAGATTTAGGATTGCAAATGTATGATGCTACTAATGCGGTAGAAGAATTGAAACAGCCGAGGAAGCATCCGACGGCGGAAAAAGTGGAAGCGATAAAGTATGCGTTGAAATATTATAAAATGATTTAATTGCGATATAGAAAAGGGGAGGTGTATTATGTCAGAACATCCAAAAGTATTTATTTCATATAGCCATCAAAATGAAGAATATGAAAATAAAATTTTAAAATTTGCAAATCGTTTACGGTCTGAGGGAATTGATGCAAACATTGATTTGTATGAGGAGGCTCAAGCAGAGGGATGGCCACGTTGGATGGAAAATCAAATTAACAATTCTGATTTCGTTTTAGTTGCAAACAGTAAGTCATATTACGAAAAATGTCATTCTGACAATATAGGAAAAGGTATAGCTTGGGAAGTTAACATTGTATATCAGCATATTTATGATGCGTCTACAATTAACACAAAGTTTATCCCAGTTTTTTTCGAGGAGGAAGAAGAAAAGTACATATTAACTCCATTAAAGTCATTTACCTATTATAATGTTGGGGAAAAAGAAGGGTTCGAAAAACTATATTGGCGTTTAAGAGGTGTTTCTAAGATACAAAAACCGCCTCTTGGAAATTTGAGACCTCTTCCTAAAAAAGAGCAAAAGACAATGTTTTTTTCAACTCCAATTGATTTAGATAAATGGAATGCTGCTGAATGGAGAGGTATATTATATTTGTTTTATCCCGGAGCTGGTCCAGTATTGGGGTTATTATATCGTAATTATGCAGCTGCGAAATCTATATTTACAGATTGGAAAAAGACTGCTAAGGATAATTTTGCCGATGACTTTATAAAAGTTGATTACGTTACACCTCCATTTCCACAAGATTGTTGGGTCTATACTGATAAAGAAAGAAGTTTTGGTAAAGGTTATTTTGTTCATATCGGACCGAACACAGAGGAGTCAATTAATCGAGCAGTGTCATCTGGAGTGCAACCAGAAGAATTACTCCTTGCGTCTTTTAGTAGGCATCAATGGATGGACGAATTGAATGGTTCAAAGAATAGAGATTTATTTCAGTATCTTACAAGAGAAGGTTCTGGATATTTATTAATGCCAATTGGAATCAAAGATGCAAAGAAACCGATTGAAGAAAGTAATCTTATTATTGATTTTAATTATGCAATACGAATGAAGAAAGTAACATTTAAAACAGGACTTGAGGTAGAGGATAATGATTTGTGTAAAGTGGTATTGCAAAAAGCAGAAGAGAAATAAGATAGCGATACCATTTTTCCTAGTGTTATAGTGAATTATTAGAAATATCAAATTCCAGTTTATCGCACTGTTTAAAAATATAATCCGTTAACTTTCTTATCTATGAAGAAAACTGACGGATTTTTTTTGTTTCTTGGCGAGCAAACAGGGTGTACCCTAATTGCACAAAAGAAACAAGTTTAAATAATGATTGAAGAATCGTAAATCTACGACTCTTTTCCCATTCTATCCTTGTTTGATGTTAAAATAATTTCATTGGAGAATAATTTACTATGAGAATATTTCTAATAGATACAGAAAATGTACACCATCATGGTTTAGATGGAATAGAAAAACTAGACGATACAGATCTAGTATATGTACTCAGTACACCAAACTTTAAGAAAGAAAAGGTAGAAGGAGATCTTTTACTAAAAGTAATGTCATCGAAAGGAAACTTTCATGTCGATGATTTAATATCCAATGGATCTAAAAACTATCTAGACTTTCAATTATGTACGATCCTAGGACAACTAATGGAAAGATATGTGAATGCAGAAGCTGTTATTATCAGTAAAGATAATGGATATACTGCAGTGATGGATTACTGGAAAAAGAATAATCGTGTTATCAATAAGGCAGAATCAATTCAAGATTTCTTTACACCAAAACCAGCAGTTGTTGAAAAAGCTAAGCTAGATCCAAGTGATGCAAAAGGTGTAGCACAATATCAGAAACAGATTGCTACAATCATTCAACAACAATTCCCTGAAAAGAAAAAAGGAACAATTACAAAACAATCAAAAGCAGCAGCAAATAAACACACAAAGAAAGAATTAAAAACATATTGTGCAAATAGCTTAGGTGATAATGAATCAAACTATCAGCTGTATAGTAGAATCTGCCAGATATGGCCGTATTAAAAGATTAAAAAGATAATTGATGCTCCCTGACTTTGACAGGAATAAAAGGAATAGGAGTGAAATATATAGGTTTTAAAGTATTTGATACAAGAAAGTTTTCTGAGAACCTCAATAGCCCAAGCAATCGCAACCGGAACAATTGAAGAGGGATAGAAATATGGATATATTTCAACTTTTGAATTCAAACTTTCAGAAAATCTTGAAACGCATATTTTTGAAAATGCAGATGTAGACTGGTTACATTGTATTGCAGTTCATCGAAAGAAAACAAAGTTGTGGTGCAATGGTCCGGCATATATAGCTGGATTGTATAGGGAAGAGTTAAAGAAATTCGAATATCAGATTTGAGATGAATGCATATCCGGATGGTGTTGAAAACTTCCGATATTATATCGTTGTTACAAAAATACAGAATTTGCACATGATATATCAGATAATCATTGAGTGCCACTATCACAGGAATTTTAAATTTCAGGGCAGTAGATTATCGTTTCTACTGTCCTATCTTTTTGTATATTGCAATCAATTTACCTCTCAGGTAAACTAATATCATTGTCATTTATAACAAATAAGGATATAATATATTTACCTCAAAGGTAAACTTACGAAAGAGGTGACAGCTTGGAAATAACATATAAAACTCGCAAGATTGAAAAGGTGTGTACAATCGCTAGCGAAGCAGAAAAGAAATATGGTTCAGAAATGGCTGAAAAAATCCATCAGCGTATAGATGAAATAGATGCATCCGATACTGTTGAAGAGATGGTTCAATTCCATATTGGAAGATGTCATCCATTAAAAGGAGATCGCAAAGGTCAATACGCAATGGATTTAGTTCATCCCTATCGACTGGTTTTTGAAAAAATAGGGAATGAAATTCAAATTGCAAATGTAATGGAAATTGTAGATTATCATTAAATTTCCGTTTCATTCAGGGAGGTATTATGATGGTAAAAAGTCGCAGTTTTATTGCAACACCACCAGGAGCAACTATAAAAGAGCAGTTGCTTGATAGAGGACTTAGCCAGAAAGAATTTGCAGTACGCATGGGTATGTCCGAAAAACATATTAGCAAATTAATTAATGGCGAAGTTCAGTTGACTCCGGATGTTGCTGTTCGTTTAGAAATGGTATTAGGTGTTCCTGCTAAGTTTTGGAATAAACTAGAGGCCACTTATCGTGAAAAACTTGTAAAAGCCAAAGTTGAGAACGATATGGATGCTGATAAGGAACTTGCAAAAAAACTACCTTATCGTGAAATGTCTAAAAATGGTTGGGTTCCTGAGACCAGAGATACAACCGAAAAGGTTATTTATCTTAGAAAATATTTTGAAGTTGTAAACCTTGGGATTATTAAGGATATGCAATTGTCAAAAATAGCATGTCGTAGATTAGCCGAAACAGAAAAAAGTAATCTTGCTCTATTGGCATGGGCACAGAAAGCCAGACTAGAGGCGCGTACTATTGAGACTTCATTAGTTAATTTAGAAACGCTTAAGAAAAGTTTGCCAGAAATAAGAAGCATGACCACAATGAATCCTTCGGATTTCTGCCCTAAGTTGATTGAGCTATTATCCGGTTGCGGTATTGCACTTGTATTTCTTCCTCACATTGGAGGTTCTTTCCTGCATGGTGCAACTTTCTACGATGGAAAAAAAATCGTTGTTGGCTTAACAGTTCGTGGCAAAGATGCAGATAAATTCTGGTTTAGTCTATTTCATGAGCTTGGTCATATTTTACTTGGTCACATCAACCAGCCAAATGGAACAACCGAAGAAGATGAAGCTGCCGCTGACAGCTTTGCAAAAGAAACACTAATTCCAACAGAAGAATTCAACGCATTTACTGATCAGAATGATTTTTCAAAAGCAGCCATTTGTGCCTTTGCTCAAGAAAAACATATTCTTTGTGGAATTGTTGTGGGACGTCTGCAAAAGGAAGGTTTCATAAACTATAATCGCTGTAATGATTTAAAGACCAAATATATATTATCAGTGTAAATATCAAAGAAAAATTATTTTTATGCCTAGGAATCGGCAGTTATGAAGTAAGCGTCAAATAAATACCGTCTAGATAAAGAAAAACGGGATATCTCAATCAGAAGTCTTAAAAAAAGCAATGCTGGAAGTGATTGAAGAGAGTAAGAAATAAATTTCTCAGTCCATTAATCATTGCATCAAATCTTTTAAAACGGTATAATGAAGCCTGTTAAAACGTTACGAGAAAAGAATATGGCTGAAAGAAGCATATCTCAGAGAGGAATCTATCTGCTGAAAAGATTCTGTTATGTGTTCAGTGAGTTCACTTTTCCATGTGAAGCTAATCCCTTCCGTTTAAACTCACGTTACGAGTGAATCAAGGTGCGTATCTATTATGATACGAATCAGGATGGTACCGCGTTAATTCAAACGTTCCTGTTTATGGAACGTTTTTATTTTTATCTGGAGGTTAAAAAATATGAGTGACAGAATCAGTGAAGTGCAGTCACAGGCGCTTGAAGCAATCAATAACGCAAGTGACTTAAATGCATTACAGGAAGTAAGAAACACATACCTTTCAAAGAAAGGGTTGATTCCTGCATTAATGAAAGAAATGAAGGATCTTCCAAAGGAAGAAAAACCAGCATTTGGTCAGAAAGTCAATGTCTGCAAGCAGGAAGTCAGTGAAGCATTAGACAAGAAGCAACAAGAATTAGAAGTAGCTGCGACTGCTTTAAAACTAGAAAAAGAAAAGATTGATATTACACTGCCAGGTGATTCTATCCGTATTGGAACAAGTCATCCATTGATGCTCATCCAAAAGGAAGTAGAAGATTTATTCTTAGGTATGGGCTATAAGATTGCAGAAGGTCCAGAAGTTGAACAAGATTACTACAACTTTGAATTAGCAAACATTCCACAGGATCATCCAGCAAGAGATATGCAGGATACATTCTATATTGATCCAAATACATTACTCAGAACACATACAACAGCGATGCAGATGAGAGAATTAGAAAAGGCACATGGTCAAACACCTATTAAGCTCATCTGTCCTGGTAAGGTTTATAGAAGAGATGATGATGATGCAACGCATTCACATCAGTTCATGCAGTGTGAAGGTCTTGTTGTAGGTGAACATGTTACACTTGCTGACTTGAAGGGGACACTTGAATTCTTGGCAAATAAGATGTTTGGTGAAGGCAGACAGATTCGTTTCAGACCATCTTACTTCCCATTTACGGAACCATCTGTTGAAGTAGACGTATCTTGTCCTTTCTGTAATGGTAAGGGATGCAATGTATGTAAGGGCAGTGGATGGATTGAAATCCTTGGTGCTGGTATGGTTCACCCACATGTATTGGAAATGAATGGATTTGATCCTGATAAGTGCAGTGGATTTGCATTTGGTGTTGGTCTAGAAAGAGTTGCAATGTTGAAGTATGGTATCAATGATATTCGTAACTTCTATATCAATGATGCTAGATTCTTAAAGATGTTTGATAGATTTGACTAATCAGGAGGAAATTAAAGATGAGATTAAGTTATAAATGGTTAAAGGAATATGTAGATCTTTCTGATATTACTCCTGAAGAGTTGGCAGATAAGATGACTACTGCTGGTCTTGAAGTTGAAGGCGTTGAAGCAATGGCTTATGCTGAAGGATTGGTAATTGGTGAAGTTGTTGAATGTGAAGATGTTGAAGGTACACATTTACATAAAACACAGACATATGTTGGTGACAAGACATATCAGATCATCTGTGGTGCACCAAACTGCAGAAAGGGTTTAAAGGTAATCGTTGCACTTCCTGGTGCTAAATTGCCTGGTATTACGATTGAAGCAAAACCATTACATGGTTTAGAAAGTAATGGTATGTTATGTGCTTTATTTGAACTTGGTGTTGATAAGAAGGCATTAAGAGAAGATCAGATCAATGGGATTGAAGAATTGCCTGAAGATGCACCTGTTGGTGAAACGGATGTTCTTGGCTATCTTGGTTTAGATGATACGATCTTAGATGTATCTTTAACACCAAATCGAGCAGATTGTTCCTCTATGTGGAATATGGCAAAAGAAGTTGGCGCAATTTTACATAGAGAAGTAAAATGGCCAGATTATGCAAATAAGGCAGATATTGGTGAAGAAGGTGACTTTAAAGTATTCACAAAGAGTGAAAAGTGTGGATGCTATTTAGGTAAGGTTGTAAACCATGTTAAGGTTGGTCCTTCTCCTAAGTGGATGCAGCAGTATTTGAATGCAGCTGGTATGAATTCTATCAATAACGTTGTAGATATTTCTAACTTCGTTATGTTGGAAACAGGTCAGCCATTACACTACTACAACCTCAAGAAATTACCTGCACATGAAATTACTGTTGTGGATGATAGAGAATTGAAAATGACAGCATTAGATGGTGCTGAATTTGATATTCAAAAGGGTGATATCTTAATTACTACAAATGGTGAAGCAACTGGTATTGCTGGTATCATGGGTGGTGAAGAAAGTATGATCGATGAAAGTACAGATAGTATCTTTATTGAAGCTGCGAAGTTTGATCATGCTTCTATTCGTAGAACATCGATTCGTTTGAATCTTATTACTGAAGCTGCACAGAGATTTACAAAGGGTATTGAAGAATGTGCAATGCAGAAGGCAATGGATCGTTCTGTTCAGTTATTAAGTGAATATGCGGATGCATCTGGATTTGAAAAGACAGTCATGGCTGGTGAAATGACATATAAGCCACAGACAGTTGTTGAAACATTGACACATTGCAATGGTTTACTTGGAACACATTTTACAATGGATGAAGTTGTAGAAACATTGAAATGGCTGGATTTCAAACCAGAAGTCAATGGTGATGAAATTACTTGTCATATTCCTAGCTACCGTATTGATATTGAAGGAACTGCAGATATTGATGAAGAAGTCATTCGTTTACTTGGATTTGATTCACTGGAAAGTACATTGCCAAATGTATCTGCTACGGTTGGTCAAAGAAGCAATATTCAGCAGGTTCGTGCAACTACTAGAGAAGCAATGATGGCAAGCGGCTTAAATGAAATTGTTACATATACACTGGTCAATGAAGACTATGCAAAGAATGGTTTCAATGCATTGGAAAATCCAGTAGAACTGGCAATGCCTATGAGTGAAGCTAGAAAATATACAAGAACAAATCTCATTAACTCTGTTATGGAAGTTGTTCAGTACAATGAAGCTCATTCTAATACAGACAATGCTTTCTATGAAATCTCTAAAGTATATGCTACGGGTGTAGAAGAAGAAAGACTTGCAATTGTATTAGATGGCAACTACATGGATGACAAGCTTAGACATGTTTCTCTCAAGGGTGACTTCTATGCAATGAAGGGTATTGTTCTCAACTGGCTGCAGAGACTTGGCTTTACTGGCTCAAGAATCAAGATTGAAGAAAACAAGATGGATACAACACATTTCCATCCATATAGAAGTGCTGTGATTTCTTTAGGAAACAAGAAGCTTGGTGTATTTGGTGAATTACATCCTGATTATGCAAAGAAGTTTGATCTAAAGAACGTTACATATGCGGAATTGACACTTGATCCGATCTTTGAAGCAAAGGCTGGAAGAATTAAATTTACAGAACTTCCTAAGTTCCCTGCAGTGACAAGAGACTTGGCATTTGTTGTAGATAAGCAAGTCAGTGCACAGGATATTACACGTGCAATTACAACAGCTGGAGTGAAGAATATTCTTTCTAATGTTGAAGTATTCGATGTTTATGAAGGTGAACATGTAGCAGAAGATAAGAAGTCCGTTGCATTGAAACTGACATATCAGGCTGATCATACATTGAAAGATGATGAAATTACAGATGCATACAACAAGATCTTAGATAACTTAGCTAAGAGAGTGAAGGCAGAATTAAGAGCATAAGAAAATGAAATCTCAAAGATAGAAATCTTTGGGATTTTTTTTGGAATATGAATAAAAATTGTGAACATGTATAGTATAGAGAAGATGAATGTATGTTGTGTAAAATTACATAAAATATACATTGACTTATATAATTTTATGCAATAGTATTCGTTTGGAAGGAGAAGGCTATGCCATTGACGCCAAATAACGATTACTATTCGTCGACATGCAAAAGAATTAGGAAAAGGGATTGAGGATGCAATTCTAAGAGAAGCTAATTTAAAATAATATTTCAACATAGCCAAAGAGACATATGAAAAAGTATTATCCTGCAGTATTTCATAAAGAAGAAAATGCATATTGGGTTGAATTTCCTGATCTGAAAGGATGTTTTTCACAAGGTAAAGATTTTCCAGAAGCATGTACAATGGCAGAAGATGCATTAGGAGAATGGATCAATGCACAAGAAGATATAGGAAATGTAATTCCTGAACCATCTTCTATGGAAGTCATTTCTAATCAATATCGAGATGAATGTGTTTCTGCAATTGCATATGATGATTATGCATGGAAAGAGGCACATTCTACAAGAGCTGTCAGAAAAGCAGTTTCCATTCCTGAATGGATGGATAAACTCGCAACAAAAAATGGATTAAGTCTTTCAAAAATTCTACAAAAAGCTTTAAAGAATGAATTGCATTTGTAATCCTGAAGATAGAAATCTTTGGGATTTTTTTGGAATATGAATAAAAGTTGTGAATATGTATATTAGAACACCAAAAAGTATTGATGAATGATAGCATTAATGCTATCATTCAGATGGAATGGTGTTTGTTCTAAGAAAGGATGAATACCATGTCATATACAATAGAATTTTATATTACAAAGAATGGTGAAGTTTTAATTTGGGAATTTTTGGAGAAACTGAGAAAGAAATCAAAAAATGATAAAAATGCACGCATTCAATATAGACAAATAAGTTTATATATTGAACTTCTTCAAAGAAATGGTGTGAACTTAAATGAAAATATCATAAAGCATTTAGAAGATGGAATATGGGAATTAAGACCAGGTGTTAATAGAATATTTTTCTTTTGTTTTGAAAATGGAACTTATGTTTTGTTACATCAATATCGTAAAAAAACTCAAAAAACTCCTAAGAGGGAAATTAAAAAAGCGAAACAAGAAAGAAAAGAGTATTTACAAAAGAAGGAGAAAGAAAATGAAAACATGGAATGAATATAAAGAACATGTGAAAAATGTTGATCCTGATTTATCAAAAGATATTCACGAAACTGAAGAAATAGCTGCTGTTGTTTCAGCAATGGTTCAACAAAGAAATAAATTAGGTTTATCACAAAGAGAACTTGCACAGATGTGTGGAATCCCTCAATCATCTGTTGCAAGAATAGAATCAGGAAAAATTACACCAAATCTAGGAACACTTTTAAAAATATTTAGAAATTTAGGTCTTTCCATTTCTGTAGAACAAATGCATTAATGATTGTAGATCATCTAAAATTATACAAAAAGCTTTAAAAAATGAATTGCATTTGTAATAAAGACAGTTCATTTATTTAGGAAACCAAGCGAGAATCCTCGGTCATTCAATGACCGAGATGAAAGCGCCATTCTTCCACTTATTTCAAGATGGGGAACTCAATATTTCCGCATAAATATGCTATATTTCATTATTCTATCATGGTATAATATATGTAGTAAGTGAGCCATATTTTATGCCAAAAGCACGCAAGAAAAAAAGTTCTGAATTTGAAGCTTCACCTGTCAAAAGCGTGTTTTTGTTTGGTAATCCAAACAAAGGTAAACTTGACTTGCTCTGGCAGATGGAACGCAAATATGTTGAACTGATCAACTTTAATATCGAGGCTTTGATAGCTGTTCCAGATATTCATGTGCAACTTATCAAGAACGATAAGAAGGATTCTTATGTTCGCCAGATTCAAAAACAGTTACGTCCAAAAGATATCAATTCTGCATTCTGTCAAAATGCATTTGATGCGTCTTTTACAAAACTGTCAAACAGGCTGGATGCAGTACGTCTGGAAATGTTCAAGACAATTGATTCCATCTTCTGCCAGTCCAAGGTGCTGTTTGGCTTGTGCCTTGATGGTGTGGCCAAAGATGAAATGACTGCCTGCCTGAATGAAGTTGTCAATGCTGTACGAAACAGGAAAGACACGGCTTTCTATCTGGACTGCATTGCACAGCTGCAGAACATGTCTGCTGATGAGTTCGAAGAACAGATGATTGAACTTTGTGATCTGTATGATATGGTTTCCGTTCAATTCAGGATACCTCATGTTATAAGTGAAGCGATTCCTTTTGACAGCAGACTGATGAAAATCGAACCGTCTACAGATACTGTAATGCCATATGTCATTATGCTCTCAAACCCTTTTGTAAAAGGTAATCGTATTTCGATTCCGATCAATACAAGCAGGCATTCGCTGCATAAAATTCAAGCTAACAGGATGGCTGCTACGGTAACAGTCAAGCCGGAAGGAACAAAAGTTCGTATTGGATGGTCTTATGCAAAATCACTTAAGAAACCGGAGATAACTGTTAACATGGGAGTGGATACAGGAATCAAAGATTCTTTCTTTCTGTCAGATGGACGTTCCATCGGATCCATGAAAGATGTCATTGATTACTACCATCATGATGTTGAACCAGCATTTACACAGTTAAGCAGCCTGCGTAACAAGAAAAGGAGCATCAGCTATTATGTTCGTCATCATAAGAACCTTCCTGTGGATGTGAGACGTTCTCTCATCCAGAAGATGGATAACCTGGAGCATATGATACGCACAGCAGATGCACCGTATCGCAAGAAGCGGACCTACTACAATATGCTGAATCATGAAATCAAACAGGATGTAAAAGCATATATGTCATGTATTACGCATGATACTTTGACTGTGCTTGAGCTGCTTGATATCAAAGAATTTGAAAAATCTCACAAACTGAATGGAGACCTGTCTACATTTGCTCGTGGCAAGCTTCAGCAGAAGCTCATGTCTGAACTTAACTGGTATGGATATGGCTATGTAGAAGTACCGCCAGATTTTACAAGTCAGACATGCCCGATCTGCAGCTATCGTAATGCAGAAAACCGCAGCACAGTGAACAGTAAGCTCTTCAGATGTGGTTGCTGTGGCTATGAAGATGATGCTGACCACGTTGGTGCAGTAAACATCAGAAACCGTGCGGAAGATAAGGAACTTCTTAAACTCTGCAAGGATGCAAAAAGTCATAAAGAAATGCAATCCAGGCTGATCAGGCTTCTGGATGACAGACATCTTGACTGGCAGATGAAACAATTGAAAACATCGATTCTGCAGGAAACAGGAAACGCTGTTTCCGTCCTGTAGAACATATGAACTACCGCTTTCTGTACAAGGCATGTCCATGTATGGAATGTAATAAGAAGATATACACTGGTTAATAGCCTTCGGACTGTAAGATTGGGTATATTTTCAAATTATCGGCTTGTGGTCAAGCATGTAGATGCTCGACCATTCAATGACCGAGTAGTTCACAAACAGTGATAGATAAAACAGAAAAGTACATCATTGTGATGTCAGATCGTACAGAAGACAAGCAAAGAAATATGGCTTTATCAGAAGCTGTATGTGCTGCAGAAACCGCAAATCGTGCAAAGAGTACATTCCTTTCCAATATGTCTCATGATATCAGAACGCCAATGAATGCAATCATTGGATTTACTACACTTGCGGCAGGTAATATCGGTAATCAGGAAAAAGTACAGAATTATCTAGGCAAGATACTTGCGTCAAGTAATCATCTGCTTTCATTAATTAATGATATTCTTGATATGAGTCGTATTGAAAGTGGAAAAATTCATCTGGAAGAAACAGAAGTAAATCTTGCGGATGTTCTCCATGATGTAAAAACAATCATCAGTGGACAGATTCAAGCAAAACAACTGGAATTGTATATGGATGTCATGGATGTTGTGGATGAGGATGTGTATTGTGACAAGACAAGACTGAATCAGGTTTTGTTGAATCTTTTATCCAATGCCATCAAATTCACACCATCTGGTGGAACGGTTTCTGTTCGACTTAGTCAGCTTGCAAGTCCTGGAAAAGACAGTGGACTATATGAAATTCGTGTTAAAGATAACGGTATTGGCATGAGCGAAGAATTTTTAAACAGAATATTTGATTCATTTGAGCGTGAACGTACATCGACTGTCAGCAAGATCCAGGGTACTGTTCTTGGTATGGCAATTACGAAGAATATTGTAGATATGATGGGTGGAACAATCCAGATTCAGACAAAACAGGGAAAAGGAACTGAGTTCATTGTTCGTCTGCCATTACGCATACAATCTGTAAGTCATCATTCTGTAAAAATTAAAGAACTGGAAGGTTTGAAAGCTTTAGTTGTAGATGATGATTTCAATACTTGTGACAGTGTTACAAAGATGCTTGTGAAAGTTGGAATGCGTTCTGAATGGACACTTTCTGGAAAAGAAGCAGTTCTTCGTGCAAAACAATCCATGGAAATTGGTGATGCATTTCATGCCTATATCATTGACTGGCGTTTACCAGATATGAATGGCATTGAAGTAACAAGACAAATTCGAAACTTGGGAGATGATACACCAATCATTATTCTGACTGCCTATGACTGGTCTGATATTGAAGCAGAAGCAATTGAAGCTGGTGTGACGGCATTCTGTGCAAAACCAATGTTTATGTCTGATTTAAGAGAAACGTTAATGCATGCGCTTGGTAAAAAAATCTGTGCAGAAAATGAATCTGACAGTTTACGGAAAGAAATTGATTTTCAAAACAAACATCTGCTTTTAGTTGAAGATAATGAATTGAATCGAGAGATTGCAGAAGCAATTCTTGAAGGGTATGGATTTGTTGTGAACAAAGCTGAAAATGGTGCAGTGGCTGTGGAAATGGTGAAGAGTGCACCTGAAGAAACATATGATTGTATTTTAATGGATGTACAGATGCCAGTCATGAATGGCTATGAAGCTACGAAATGTATTCGTGCATTAGACAATCCTGAATTGAAGAATATACCAATTCTAGCTATGACTGCCAATGCCTTTGAGGAAGATCGTAGAAGTGCTTTGGAATGTGGTATGAATGGGTTTGTATCAAAACCAATTGAAATTGATGAACTGTCACGTGCATTAGAAAATGTATTACATAAGAAGTAGAGATGAAAAGTAAGTAATCTCTACTTTTTTTTGGAAAGTGAATAAAAATTGTGAATATTAATGATAGGAGGATTTAAATAGAAAATGGAAAGAAATATTGAAAAGATATATACCAAGATATATACTTTGGATATCAGGAGGTATTTATCTATGATGACAGCGAAAGTATTTGAAAATGGGAGAAGTCAGGCAGTTCGTTTGCCAAAAGAATGTAGATTTCAATCGGATGAAGTTGCTATCAAGAAAATAGGAGATATTGTTTTGTTGATTCCAAAAGAGAATCAGTGGTCAGGTTTTCTTGAAAGTTTAGATGCTTTTTCAGATGACTTTATGTGTGAAGAAAGAGTACAGTTAGAAAGTGAAACTAGAAACATATTATGAAATATCTTCTAGATACCAATATTTGTATTTACGCGATAAAGAATAAACCAAAAGAGGTTTTGGAGTGTTTATTTTTACATGATCCAAATGAAATTTTTATATCTTCGATTACATATGCTGAGTTAATGTATGGTGTGAATAAAAGTAAATATCCTGTAAGAAATCGTATTGCGTTAACTTTATTTTTATCGTCGTTTGAAATCATTGATTTTGATACATCAGCAGCAGAACAGTACGGTCATATTCGATCTTCTCTTGAAAGAGAAGGGAAAATCATTGGTGCAATGGATATGATGATAGCTTCTATTGCGCGTGCAAAAGATATGGTTGTTGTAACGAATAACACATCTGAATTTGAAAGAGTAGATGGATTGCATGTTGAAAACTGGTCAGTAAAAAAAATCTGAAGAATTATGCTTCAGAATTTTTCATATTTAATTGATGGTATGTGCTGAAGATAAGATATACCGCAATGATGAAAGTTAAGAGATCTGATATTGGCATAGAGTATAGAACACCATCTAATCCAAAGAAAAGTGGCAGTAATAATGCAAAACCAACACCGAATACTACTTCACGAATCATAGAAAGGAGTGTAGAAGCAACTGCTTTTCCCATTGCCTGCAGGAAGATAAAACAAGATTTATTAATACAGGCCAGGACAATCATGCACAAATAGATTCTAAAAGATTTGATAGCGAAATCTGTGTAATACACACTTTCATTAGCTGCACCAAAGACAGAAATCAACTGTTGCGGGAATACTTCTACAAGAACAAATGCAATGATTCCTACAGCTGCTTCTGTTATTAAAAGCTTTGTTAATAATTCTTTGACACGATGTGTTAGCTGTGCACCTATGTTAAAACCAACAATAGGAATACAGCCAGCGGAAATACCAACAACGATGGAAATAACAATCTGGAAAAATTTCATAACAATGCCAACAACAGCCATTGGAATTTGTGCATACTCTTCAATGGAGAAGATAGGATCTAATGCACCATATTTACGAATCATATTGTTGATTGCGGCCATTGCTAATACAAGGGAAATCTGAGAAAGAAAACTTGTAGCACCTAATGTTAATATGCGTGTACAGATAGATTTTGATAAATGGAAATCTGTTCTTTCAGGACAAATGATTCTCATATTACATAGATACCAGATACTTAAAACAGCAGTTGCAATTTGTCCAGCCACAGTAGCAACTGCAGCACCCATCATGCCCCAATGAAAACAAAAAATGAACACTGGATCCAGAATGATATTTAAGAGTGCACCTGTTAATGTTGCAATCATCGCAAATTTAGGATTGCCATCTGCACGGATGATTGGATTCATTGCCTGACCAAACATATAGAATGGAATTCCTAATGTAATATAAAAGAAGTATTGTTGAGAATGATATAATGTCTGTTCATTGATTGTTCCACCGAACATTGCCAGGATTTGATTGGCAAAAATGAGATAAAGTGCTGTTAAGAATAAACTGCTGATAATACACATGACAACCGCATTTCCAACACTTCTTTTTGCTTTCTGTAATGTATTTTGACCAAGACTGATACTGACGAATGCACAGCATCCATCTCCAATCATGACTCCAATTGCCAATGCGACAACGGTAAGCGGGAAAACTACCGTATTTGCAGCATTTCCATAAGAACCTAGATATGTAGCATTTGCGATAAAGATTTGATCGACAATGTTATATAGTGCTCCAACTAGTAACGAAATAACACAAGGAATTGCATATTTCTGCATTAGTTTTCCAATGTGTTCTGTACCGAGTAACTGATTTGATTGATCCATAATTCACCTTTCCTTCCAAAATAAAACAACGAGCAGGACTCATGCAACCGGTTTTACGCATGAGTGCTACTCGTTGTGTTTCTTATTATATTCACTTCAAAAAAATATTTCAAAAGGAAATTTATGTGAAAATGAACAAATAGAATTTAACTTGCAAAAAGAAAAAGAATCATTTAAAATGCAAAGCATAACAAATAAAAAAGCCGGCTAACAAGCGTGAAATTGAGAGGATTGCTGCTCCTCATCAGATTTCATGCTTTTTTGTTTGTATAAAGGAGGTTATGATGCAAAAAAATAAATTAAGAGATATGCCAGTTCGTCCATTGTTGTACACAATGGCAGTACCATTAATGTTTTCTTTACTGATTCAGTCTTTATATAACATTGTCGATAGTATCTTCGTGGCAAAGCTATCAGAAACAGCTTTAACAGCAGCTTCTTTGGTTTATGCCATTCAGTTTTTGATGATTGCAATTGGAGTTGGGACTGCTGTTGGTTTAAATGCACTGCTTTCTCAAAAACTAGGACAGAAGAAACACGAAGAAGCATGCAGAGTAGCTACAACAGGATTGTTTTTGATGATTGCTACTTCTGTTGTATTTTCTTTGAGTGGTGTATTTTTCTCAAAGCAGATTGCGATGTTTCTAAGTAAAGATATAGAGCTGCAACAATTATGTAATGAATACGTATCTATCAATCTGATTTTCTGTTATGGTATTTTCTTACAGACATATGGACAGCGTTTACTGCAGGCTGTAGGGGATACGTTATTATCTATGTTTTCTTTGATTATTGGTGCTATTGTGAATATCATTCTGGATCCAATTATGATTTTTGGGCTGTTTGGGTGTGAAGCAATGGGAATTCGTGGTGCAGCGATTGCAACGGTCATTGGACAGTTTGTTGGTGCATTTGCGGCATTGGTATTTAACCGTATAAAGAATCCAGTGATTCATGTTTCATTCAAAGGATATCATTTTGTATGGAAAGATGTTGCAGATATTTACCGTGTTGGCTTGCCAACGATTATTATGCAGGCGATTGGAAGTTTCATGACATTTGCATTGAATAGTATTCTTCTTGGTGTATCTTCTACAGCAGTTGCATTCTTTGGTATTTATTATAAACTGCAGAATTTTTTAATGATGCCTGTCAATGGACTAGGACAGAGTGAAATTCCTGTTGTTGGATATAACTATGGCAGTGGACAAATGGATCGTGTAAAGCAAGTGTGGAAAGTATTGATTCCTACAGGTATTGTTTTTGCGTTGTGTGGAACACTTGTTTTTATGCTTTTTCCATCACAATTATTAAAAATGTTTTCCGCAAGTGAAGAAATGATGGTATTTGGTATTCCTGCTCTGCGTATTATATCTGTAACGTTTGTGTTTTCTGTGATTACGATATTGTGTGGCTATTTTGCTTCTGGGCTGGGAAATGGAGTGATCAATATGATTGGTGGTGCTTTGCGTCAATTGATTGTTCTTGTTCCAGTGATTTATGTTTTGATTCAATATGCTGGAATTAATAAAGTATGGTTTGCATTCTGGATTTCAGAAGGAGCAGCAGTTATTTACAGTATTCTCAGTGTACGCAGGGAATTAGAGAAAAAGGTAACACCATTGCAAAATAATTAAAAAGAGTATAGATTTAGCTTCTTGTTGTAAGAAAACGGCAGGAAGCTTTTTTTATGCATAATTCACCCACAAGTTTTCGCTTGTGGGTGTCAAAATGATATGATGTTGGACAAAGTGCATAAAAAAGGATACTATATAACCATAGAAACAATGAAAAATGTATATGGATGAAGCGTTAATTCTTGGTAAAACCTGACAAAAAAGCGCGGGCTTCATTGATGAAACAGATTTCAGCAGGATGAAGATGCAGACCTTTTTTGTAGCAAATGGCCTGGTATGTGGGAAAGCTTGTAACTGATATAGGATAACACAGCATATCAGAAGCTTCTTTCCCGGCAGAAAAATAGTACTGGACAGTATTTTTGGGCGCCAGCATACAGCCGAAACCTTTCTGACACATACGGATATTCAGGTGGCCATTTTCAGAGGTAAAACCAGGTGTAGGAGAAAAACCGTATTCATTAAAAATGCTGTCGAGATCTTGCGTCAGCTGACCATGGCGGTCATAGAGCAGGATAAATGGCATAGCCTTCAGAAGAGACAGATCATGGCTTTCTTGAAGCTGTTTCTCCAGAGCCGGCCAATCATTACCGTAAATTTTCAATGCAAGATCTTTATGGAAGGAGACGCAGTATGGATTGCTGTCCATAATACAGACATCTTCCAGCTCCTCAGGTACAGGCAGGTAACTGATATACAAATCAACACCACGCATATTGTGGGATATGTCAGCATGCTGCCGCTTAACAATCGTGACATCATACTGAGGATAATGGGCAGTGAACTGTGCCAGCAGATCAGCCAGAAAAGGTGGATCCATATAAGTTGGGACGCCGACTGTGATGCTGCTCCGGCGGTTCGCAGTAGCGGCATCGATGTTAGAGATCATTCTGTTATAAGAAGCCATGATTTCTTTTGCCCCATCCAGAAAGCACTCTCCGGCAACTGTCAGGGTAATGGTATTCCCCCTGATAAAAAGCGGTGCACCGATTTCGGTCTCAAGCTTTTTGAGATGCTCACTTAAGGATTGCTGGGAAACATAAAGTTTTCGGGCTGCTGCACTGATGTTTTGTTCTTCTGCAATTGCAATAAAATACTTTATATTCAGAAAATTCATGTTTTATCCTCCTTGTATCATA
>OLPZ01000883.1_pt1 | contig 21931 bp, 20 predicted proteins | sample 1672711 | NCBI WGS metagenome assembly OLPZ01 (sample SAMEA3136716, study PRJEB25190) | human gut metagenome
AAAGGCTCCATAATCTCCATAGAGGATTTACCCACTACAGAAATTATAGAGCCTTTAAAAAGAAAAACAGCTAATTCATATGAATTAGCTGTTTAATATTATTCAGCGGAGATAGCTGCTTTAGCAATATAGCTAAGTGGTTGGTTAAAGTGTGGCAAGAAAAACAAATCAAGCAATTGTAGACGGTCAATTGTTACTCCTTCTTGAATTGCCAATGAGAACATGTGGATTCCCATTGAGATATCCATGAGTGAAACCATTTGAGCACCCAAAACTTTACGAGTATCTTTATCATAAACAATCTTGATAGTTACATCTTCATTTTCATCCTTCATGAAGGGAAGTTTTTGAAGATCCGTTGATTCTACTACTGCTGGATTGAAACCAAAGCGTTTTGCCTTCTCTTCAGTCAAACCAGTAGAAACCATGTTCAAACCATAGATAGAGATACCATTTGATCCTTGAACACCGTTTGATTCAACATCACCACCACCGGCATTGTGTCCAGCGACAATACCTGAACGAATAGCATTTGAAGCTAAGGCAATGTAGTTGACATCGTCAAGAGCATTGTCATAAACCGTAGCACAATCACCAACAGCGTAAACATCCTTAACTGATGTTTCTTGTTTCTTATTAACAAGGTAAGCACCATTTCGGAATGTTTCCAATTTACCAGCTCCAAGGGCTGTATTAGGACGGAAACCAACAGCAAGAACAACCATATCTACATCGTACGCATTTTTATCTGTTACGATGCGTTCTACCTTAGTTTCACCTTCTACTGCTTTAACAGTTTCGCCAAAGGCCAATTGGATACCGTGGTCTTCCAAATTTTTAGCCATACGGTCTGTAAAATCGCGGTCATAGTATCCTGCCAAACATGTGTCAACAACATCAATAAGGATAACTTCTTTACCATGACGTTGGAAGGCTTCAGCCAATTCAACACCAATGTAACCTGCACCAACGACTGCTACACGTTTGATGTCTTGTGATTTATCGTTCAACTTATCAATAACTTCTTGAGCGTTTTGGAAAAGTTTAACGAATTGAAGGTTTTCAAGAGTCGCTTCGAAAGTACGGCTACCTTCTTTAATCTCAGCACCATCGATTGGAGGTAAGATTGGTTGTGAACCAGTAGCTAAAATCAATTTGTCATATGATTCAACATGTTCTTTACCATCAACAAGAGCTGTAACAGTTTTACCGTCAAAGTCAATAGACTCAACTGGTGAGTTTATATAAACTTTTGCACCCTTGCTTTCAAGGCCTTCTTTGTTGGCATAGAAAAGGCCATCAGGACCTGAGATTTGATTACCAATCCAAAGAGCCATACCACAACCCAAGAATGAAATGTTAGAGTTTTGATCGAAAACAACTACTTCATTTTGGTCTCCGTAATTATCAAGAATAGTATTAATACTATAAGTACCAGCATGGTTAGCACCGACAACTACGATTTTTGACATAAATTTATCCAACTTTCTTTTAATAATAGATTACTATACAATTTTACCACAATTAGAAAACGGTTACACGTTTTATGCTCAAACTTTGTTACTTTTTGAACAAAATAAGATATTTTGATTTAAAATCGTCATTTTATTAGCTCAATACATATTAACTAGTGTGCCATGTGAAATATTCTTATCACTGACTGACCCTAGAGTCTCTATCATTAAGCTATTATCAAATCCTAATGACTACTACTTGGCTCTTTGCCCACTCAAAAATAGAGTGAGTGACACTCCAACTCATTGAGAAGATGTCAACACTCTTTTTGATTAAACTAACTCATTAAAATCCCAAATATCTGTCCAACCTTCATAAAATTCAGGTTCGTGACATACCATTAGGACACTACCTTTAAAGGCCTGAAGGGCACGCTTCAATTCGTCCTTTGCATCAACATCCAAGTGATTAGTTGGCTCATCCAGAACAAGGACATTATTTTCACGATTCATAAGGAGACAGAAACGAACTTTTGCCTGCTCTCCTCCTGACAAGACCTGAATTTGACTTTCAATATGTTTAGAAGTTAAACCACATTTAGCTAGGGCTGCACGAACCTCAGCTTGATTTAGAGCTGGGAAAGCATCCCAAACCGCTTCAAGTGGGGTCTGACGTGAACCTTCTGCTTCTTGCTCAAAATAACCTAGGTCAATAAAATCACCTGTTTCAACTTCTCCTTCAAGAGGTTGAATAATCCCAAGTAAACTTTTCAGCAAAGTGGTCTTACCAATACCATTGGCACCGACGATAGCTACCTTTTGATTACGTTCGAAAGTGAGATTCAAAGGCAACTTAGTCAAAGGACTGTCGTATCCAATTACAAGATCCTTAGTTTGGAATATAAAACGTCCAGGCGTACGGCTTTCCTTGAAATGGAATTCAGGTTTTGGTTTTTCTGCTTGCAACTCGATGATTTCCATCTTATCCAATTTTTTCTGGCGAGACATGGCCATATTTCGAGTAGCAACACGAGCCTTATTACGGTTAACAAAATCTTGAAGATCGGCAATTTCCTTTTGCTGACGTTCATAGGCAGCTTCTAATTGTGCTTTTTTCATAGCATAGACAGATTGGAAATTATCATAATTGCCTGCATAGCGAACCAAATCTTGATTTTCAACATGGTAGACAATGTTAATAACATCGTTTAAGAATGGAATATCATGCGAAATGAGAACAAAAGCATTCTCATACTCTTGGAGATAGCGCTTAAGCCAGGCGATGTGTTCAGCATCCAAATAGTTGGTTGGCTCATCGAGGAGCAAGATATCGGGTTTTTCAAGCAATAACTTAGCTAAGAGAATTTTGGTACGTTGACCGCCTGAAAGATCCGTCACATCGGTATCCATACCAAAATCCATGACACCCAAGGCACGAGCAACCTCATCTATCTTGGCATCAAGAGTATAGAAATCACGAGTTTCCAACCGATCCTGAAGCTCACCTACTTCTTCCATCAAAGCATCAACATCGGCACCTTCTTCTGCCATAGACATATAAATCTTGTTGATACGTTCCTCAGTTTTAAAAAGCTCATCGAAAGCCGTACGAAGGACATCGCGTACGGTCATACCCTTTTCAAGGACAGCGTGCTGATCTAAATAACCCGCTGTCACATACTTAGACCACTCTACCTTACCTTCATCTGGCTGCAATTTCCCAGTAACGATAGACATAAAGGTTGACTTTCCTTCACCATTAGCACCGACAAGACCGATATGCTCACCTTTGAGCAAACGGAATGAGACATTTTCAAAAATGGCACGGTCCCCAAATCCGTGACTAAGATTTTTGACTTCTAAAATAGACATAACATATCTGGGCTAAAACAGTCTTTAGCCCTTTCCTTTCTTGACATTAACTTAGTTATTTTACCATTTTTTAGTGTAAATTTGGACCTTTGCTTATGTAAAATCGAAAAGAAAAAGCAGGACCCGCCTGCTCAATCTTTGGTCTTTTTTCAAAATGCGTTTGAAGACAGGATATAAAAGAGGAACCGCAATGATTGTAACAACTGATGTTCCAAAAGTTCCACCAATCTTGATCACTGAAGATAGCCTAGCATGGCAGCTTTTAAGGGGAGGGACGCAACGATGGTATTAATAATCGTATACTTAAGGAAATTCAAAATAATTTTGGTCAATGCAGCGATCACTCCAGCGATAATGACGTTAACTATTTTATCATTTGATTTTAGGAGCTTTTCAAAAACAAGATAGAGCACCAAACAGACAATCAAAGATTCTAAAATAGTAATCCAAACCTCAGCAGCATAGCCATTAAAAATATCAAATAGCCCTAATGCTACCGTTGCAACTAACGCACCTTTTCTAGCACCAAAAATTAAGATAGCAATTACAACAAAAGCATTTCCCAATGGACAAATTGTGGTCCAAAAGGAATACGAATAAACTGTACAGTAACAATAATCAAGGCTGCATACAAACTCAATTCAACTAATTCACGAGTATTATCATTTTTCATTTTTCTCCTCCAATAGCTCATTAATGCCATTAAATAAATAACCGATATAGTGCTCATAACAGAGACCATGTTTTAAAGGGCGACCACTTGAAAGTGTAAACCATAGGACTTTATTCAGGAAATCCAAAGCCAAATCACAAACCTTAAGAAAATCAAGGTTATGAAAATATCCGGCTGATAAAATGGCCGTCAGTAAGTCCCCGCTCCCATAAAAATGTGATTGATACCGTTTCCTCATTCGATAAATTACTTGATTGGTCTCCTTATCGAAATAAGCCAATCCGATCTTTTCAGTCTCAAATGAAATACCTGTTAAAATAACTTTTCGAGGTCCAAGCCTGCTCAAATTTCTCAGAAGATTCTCAATAATAGTCATATCATAGGAACCTTCCTCAAGATAAGGAGAACCCGTCAATAAGGCAGCTTCTGTCAGATTGGGAATTATGACATCAGCCTGTTGACAGAAATCTTTCATAGCTTCTACATAGTCTCTATCAAAACCTTGATAGAGACGGCCATTATCACCCATAATAGGATCCAACAAAAAGAGGAATCTTTTTTTCGTAAGACAATTGACTGACAAGGCCTAGTTCTTCTTCTGACTTGAAATAACCACCGACTAAGCCATCCACTCTAAAATCCAATCGCTTCCACTGCCCACAAAAACCTTGCATATCAACTGTAAGGTATCGTACATAGATATTGTCAAACTCACCAGTATGAGAAGATAAAAGAACCGTTGGTAAGGGAAGAACTTCAGTCTGACAAGCTGACATGATAGGAAGACTACTGGTCAAAGCAACCTTCCCAAAACCAACGAAATCATTGGCAACAATCACTGTGGTCATCTATTTTCCTTCCCAAACTTTTTTAAACTGTTTAATAAATCCTGTATGGAAGTAAATATAGTAGGCGAAAGCTGAACCAAGAATTGCGGCAACTAGATCAAAAGGAATTTTCATCATAGCATAGGCTGGTGTGCCATAGATAAAGGCTCTTCCAAAACCATAACCAAGTAGGTTGATAATTGCCCCAAGCAAGAGACCTAAAACAGCCCTAGGTTTACTCAATTTTCCTAATCGTCCACCTACAACAAGTGAGATAGCAAGAACTTGAAGGCTGTGTGTTGCTAGTGTTACCCACATAGGAAGAGGATAAAAAAGAAAATCTCCAATAAATGAGCCCACACCAGCAATTATGACTGCATCCATAGGTGGAAATATCAAACCAACCAAGAAAATGATAATACCGTTAAAATAGAAGTGACCTCCTGGAACAGGAATTGACAAGAGACTTGAACTCAAAATGACAACAAGTGCCATGAAAAATGCAGAGAGTGTTAAACGTTTTGCTGACATATCTAAAACTCCTTAGAAATAAATATAGTACAAGTTTATGAAAATTCTGACGATTAAACAAGTAGAGATTTCTCTATCTGACCGGGTACAGATGTGAGGCTATAAAAAATCACCACACATCCATGTGGCGATAAAGCTTATTGAGATTTATTATCAAAGTATTTGATGGGTGCATTTTCAAGATTTTTCAATGAAATATGAGCAGTCGCATCTGCTTCTGTACCATAGTCTGAGAATTCAATTATCAAGTCATGATCAAAATCAGACACGGCATAGTCAACAACAATTTCCTTAACTTCCTTAGGGCCAATCTTTGTCTTATTAGCAATCTTGTCTCTGTCATCGTCTTTAGAGAAGACCATTGTCGCAACCTTCAATTCTTCCTTCTCCTGTTTAACATCGAGAACCACTTTCATCAAAAGAGCGTAGGCATTCATGGTTTCTTTACTTGTGTTGCTAAGTTTATAGTGAACACGAATAGCTTTTTGACCTTCAGGGGATTCGATTTTAGTGGCAGAAAGAACTTGTACGCTAGCATCTTGTCCCACAAATTGCATTTTGTTTTTATCGTATGTCCAAGTAGACTCTTTATCCAGTGTACAGGCTGACAAACCAATAATGGTTAAGCAAGCAAAAGCGATAAGTCCTAAGACTTTCTTAAATGTCATTATTACAATCTCCTTAAACTTGTTTAAAATAGGAATTTAGTATTTCCTAATAACTTTTTTATTATGTCAAAATCTAATAATATTGTCAAATGTCTCCAGACATCTTGCTCTCAGAGAATAAATAGGGTAGAATAAAAAAAATCTGTAAGGGGGTTGTTATGAGCATCTATCAAGAAATTGTTAAGACTATCGCAAAAGATATCCAAAATGGTAATTTGGAGAAAGGAAGTAAATTACCATCTATTCGTCAGATTAGTCAGACTTATGGTTGCAGTAAAGATACTGCTCAAAGAGCGCTCTTGGAACTTAAGTATCAAAACTATATTTATGCCGTCCCCAAAAGTGGCTATTATGTTCTAGAGGGCCCCTCTAAATCCAATGATACGGTTCTACTCAACCTTAATGACTATAATCAATTAGCTTACGAGGATTTTCGTCTTTGCTTAGATGAAAGTTTGGCAGACCACCAAGACTATCTCTTCAACTATTATCATGAGCAAGCTGGACTAAAAGAACTGGTTGAAGCATTAAAAAATCGCCTTGCATCTGACGACATTTATGTCAATTCAAATCAAATTGTCATTACTTCAGGAAGCCAACAGGCTCTCTATATCCTATCACAGATGGATTTCGGTAATGGTGCTCACAAAATTCTTTTGGAACAACCTACCTACCACCGTATGAACCATTTAGTCAAGCGTCAAAATCTATCCTACGAAACTATCAATCGCAATCTTGATGGTATTGACTTTAATCTATTAGAGGAGCACTTTAAAACTGGTCAGATTAAGTTTTTCTATACCATTAGTCGTTACTCAAATCCTCTTGGATTGAGCTACACTGCTAGTGAAAAAGAAAAGGTGGCTCAACTTGCCAAACAGTATAATGTCTATATCGTCGAGGACGATTATATGGGTGACTTTAGCGATAGTAAAAATCTACCAATTCACTACTATGATACCCAAAATCAGACCATCTATATCAAATCTTTTTCCATGGCACTTTTTCCAGGTTTACGACTAGGTAGCCTCGTCTTACCACCAAACCTTAAGACTACCTTTTTGTCCCACAAAGGACTTATTGATTATGATACCAACCTCATCATGCAAAAAGCACTTTCAATTTATCTTGATAATGGTATGTTCAAAAAAAATATTAAAAAACTTAAAGACCTTTTTCAACAAAACATGGCTAAAAGTCAGGAAACTATCGAGAAAGCTAAGGTTTTCATTCCCTATCAGATTTCTCCTAGACACATTACCTGGAAGCTTCCAAAAGGGGTCTCATTAGAGAATTTCAAAGCTCAGAAACAAATTCGCTTTTTAGAAACATCCTTTATAAGACCAACTTCTGAGACTTATATGCAAATAGGACATGGAAAAGAACTGAAGACTTTTTTAAAACTTTTGAAAATGATAGACTAAAAACTCAAACATACAAAAAAGCCATCAAAGCAATGGCTTTTTATTATTTAGTCTGTTCAAAGCGTAGGTGTACGATTACTTTGTCACCATAACCGTTACGCTCCAAATCTCGTTGTAAACGGTATGAAATATAATGCTCGGCGATATTGATGAAACCAGCTTCCATAAGACGATTTTCAACCAATGATTGAATCATGTTAATGGTTGGACGTTCCACTTGAGCATCTTGTAGATCAAGTGCTACTTTTTTAGTGACTTGAGCAAGGTTTTGTCGCCAAGAATCATCAAGAACATACACAGTCTGTGCTGCTTTTAAGATGGCTTGGTAGATTTTATCAGGATCAAATTCAGCAACTTGACCATTACGTTTAATAATTTGCATGGCTAGCCTCTTTTCAGGTTTTTTCTTTTATTATGCAGAGAATTTACATATTTGTCAAGTGTCAATCACTGAAAGAGCTATTCGGACTGATTATTCCAAGAATTTAGAAATGTAAAGTGGTTTGCCATGTTTATCAAAGGATAGAGTTGAGGAATAGGACATTGACTGATTATGTCGAATATGATTAGCAATTCTCTTGTCACCGTTTATCAGATTCATGTCATAAATCTGTCCGTCAGAATCAATAAAGACAGCATCAATCCTAGTACTACTCGATTTTGACCCAAGATAACGAATATCTATTTTGTCCACTTGACTATAAATAGTTTTAAGTCCTCTATAATCTTTGTAAACAGTGACGGTAGCCAAAACATTCCCACCCAAAACATAGGTCATTCCGAAAACAAAGAGATAAACTATTGGTAGGACTAGCAAAGATAATTTACTTTTTCGAAACGTTTCTTTATGCCAATTACATATATACTGAGGTACATGGTTAAAAACCTCTTAATATATTGATGAACGAGTAACCTATAGACTAGTATTAAAAATACCAGTTGACCCAAAGGATAAGCAAAACTGGGTAAGGCATCAATAAGTGTATTGACTTTATCAGATTCAAAGGTGTAATGTCCCCAAATCCCATCAAAAAACTCTAAAAACAAGTTATCTCCTTTTGGCCTTATATCTACTATCTTAAAAATCCATCTTATCAGATGGATTTTTAACTATTAACGTACTTCTGCTTCGACCTTTTCAGTGAGAGCTTTGGTAATTTTTTCCATGTATTTGGCAACTTCTTCGTCTGTAAGGTTGTCATTTGGATTTTGGAAGGTGAGGCTATAGGCCATTGATTTCATACCAGCACCAAGTTTTTCACCTGCATAAACGTCAAAGAGTTTAACAGCAATCAAGCGTTTCACTCCTGCTGAATAGATGGCATCAAGAACTTCTTGATGAGTGATGTCTGCCTTAAGAAGAAGGGCGATATCACGTGATACTGCAGGGAATTTTGTGATTTCAACAAATGGTTGAGCTGGTTTCAAGGCGTCTTCGACAGCACTAAGATTAATTTCAGCCACATAAGTTTCTGGAATACCGTAGTTTTTAGCTGTTTGTGGGTGAACTTGACCAAGGAATCCAATAGTTTGACCATCAAGCACAATAGCAGCAGTACGACCTGGGTGCATGCTTGCTAGATCTTTTGTCGCTACATAGTCAACCGAAACTTCAAGTTTATTGAAGAGAGCCTCAATGATACCTTTAGCATAGAAGAAATCAACTGGCGTTGCTTTAGTTTGGAAATCTTTTTCCGCTACAAGACCAGAAATTGCGAAGGCAAAGGTATTGATTTCGTTTGGTAACTCTTCTTTCGGATTACCATTTTGCTCAAAGACCTTACCGATTTCGTAGATAGCTACGTTGCTATTCTTACGGTTGACATTGTAAGCAACGGTATCAAGCATACCAGAAACCAAGTTTTGACGGAGGGCTGAGCGATCAACAGTCATAGGCCACATTAACTCAGTCAAGTTACTTGGTGTCGCAGCAAATTCTACGGCTTTTTCAGGTGTTGTCAAAGTGTATGAAATAATCTCAGTCAATCCAGCACCTTCAGCAATGGTACGAACCTTACGGCGAAGTGTTTGTGTTTTAGTCAATTCACCGGATGTTCCTGCTGCCTCTGGAAGTGTCGTAGGCAATTTCTCATAACCATAGATACGTGCAATTTCCTCTACCAAGTCTGCTTGGATACTGATATCCCAACGACGACGTGGTACAGATACAGTGAATCTATCAGCATCACCTGTCAAACCGAAACCAAGTTTTGCAAACACATCTTCAATATCCGCAAAAGTCAATTCTGTACCTAGACGGACATTCACATAGTCAAGACTTGTAGAAACTTGGACTGGTTCTGTGTCGACTGAACCTGCTTGAACACGACCTGCAAGAACAGATCCATTTGCCAAGTCTTGCAACATTGCTGCTGCAAAATCAAGAGCTTCAAGGACAGTATCGTTATTAACACCTTTTTCAAAGCGTGATGACGATTCTGAACGAAGGTTAAGACGGCTACTTGTCTTACGAACAGATTTTCCATCAAAAACAGCAGCTTCGAGGACAACATTTTTAGAGTTGTTATCAATTTCAGTTGATGCACCACCCATGATACCACCAAGAGAAACAGGTTTGTCAGCAACTGTAATAACAATATCTTCAGCAGTCAATTCACGCTCTTCACCATCAAGAGTAACCAGTTTTTCACCCTCGCGTGCATCACGGGCAACAATGTGTGATTCTTCAAGCTTATCCAAATCGAAGGCATGCATTGGTTGTCCAAAGTATAGAAGAACATAGTTTGTCACATCTACTACATTGTTAATTGGACGAATACCAGCATTCATGAGAAGGTTTTGTAGCCATTGTGGACTTGGTTGAACCGTGACATTCTCAACCACTCGACTAGCATAAGTAGTCACTTTATCACTTTCGATAGCTACTGAAATTTTATCAGAAGCTGGTTTGCTTTCTTCAGTAACTGTTTTTTCTGGGAAATGAACGGATTTACCATAGATTGCAGCAACTTCATGAGCCACACCACGCATAGAAAGGGCATCAGCACGGTTAGGTGTGATTGACAATTCGATAATTTCGTCATCAAGGTCTAGATATGGGAAAATGCTATCTCCAGGAACAGCATCTTCTGGCAAAATTTGGATACCATCTGCAAATTCTTTAGGAATAATGCTATCTGGAAGACCAAGTTCAGCCAAAGAACAGATCATACCAAGAGATTCCATACCACGAATCTTACCTTTTTTGATCTTGTAATTATCTGCAATTCGGGCACCAGGAATGGCAACAATTACCTTGATTCCAGCAGTGACATTTGGAGCGCCACATACAATCTGACGTGGACCTTCAGCATCTCCTGTATCTACTTGACACAAGTGCAAGTGTGTTTCAGGCACATCTTCACATGACAAGACATGACCAACAACCAATTTTGACAAGCCTTCAGCAGGTGTCTTAACACCTTCCACTTCAATACCTGTCGTCGACATTTTTTCAGCAAGTTCGGCCGTGGTAACATCCACATCAACCAACTCTTTTAACCATTTATAACTAACTAGCATAATAATGATATTAAGACCGTGTCCTTGCAGAGCAAGGACCAAAGTGACAAGATTTTAGGAAGTCGCCTGAAATCCTGATTTCAGTAGCGACTTATCTAAATCTCGAACTTTGAGGTCGTATTCAAATCCTTTCTGTAAAACTATCAGTTCAACTGATAAATGTAAGAAGAACTTCAACCACTCTTAAGACGGGTTCAAATCCTTTCTGTAATTTAGGAATATCTGTATTTGATATATGAGGAAGACAAATTTATGCGTTTTATTGTCTTTTTAAAACCTCTCTATCAACTTCAATTAGGTTTATAGTTTCAATTTTAACAACCAATCGCGATCCACTTTACCATCACCGACAAGAAAATCGTGTTCTGCGAATTTTTCAAAGCCATATTTATCGTAAAAAATCTGTGCCTTGAAATTCCTTTCCCAAACACCTAACCAAGCCCAATCACAACCCAGGTCACGAGCTTCTTGCAAAGCAAACTCAAATAATCGCTTACCCAAACCCATGCCTTGAAAGGCCTGACTGATATAAATACGCTGAATTTGAAAGGCATTGTCTAGGTGCTGCTCTGTTTGGGCAGATCCGACATTAGTTTTTAGAAAACCTGCCTTTTCACCATCAACGACAATAAAAAAGTAACGCGATTCTTCATGAGTAATTTCATCGAGCAGAACTTCCTCAGACAGTGCAGTATCAAAGTAAGCTTGCAACTGGGATTCTGTATTATCATGAGCAAATGTCTCCCTAAAAGTATCTTCCGAAATAACTTTTAATTCTTCAACTTCTTCGGGAAGAACCTTTCGAATAACAACCGTCATGACAACCTCCTAAACCTTATTTAAACTGTTCTGAGAATCGAACGTCTCCTTGATAGAAACCACGGATGTCGTTGATACCATAGCGAAGCATGGCAATACGTTCTTGACCAAGACCAAAGGCGAAACCTGAATATTCTTCAGAATCAACACCTGACATCTCAAGCACTTGTGGGTGAACCATACCAGCACCAAGGATCTCAATCCAACCTGTCTTCTTGCATACGTTACATCCTTTACCACCACACTTGAAGCATGACACGTCAACCTCAACGGAAGGTTCAGTGAATGGGAAGTAAGAAGGACGCAAACGGATTTGACGTTCTGCACCAAACATTTTTTGAATAATCATCTCAAGCGTTCCCTTCAGATCACCCATTGAGATGTTTTTACCAACGACCAAACCTTCGATTTGGTGAAACTGGTGGCTGTGAGTCGCATCATCGGTATCACGACGGAAAACACGTCCTGGTGAGATCATCTTAAGAGGACCTTTAGAAAAATCATGTTTATCAAGTGTACGAGCTTGGACAGGACTTGTATGAGTGCGAAGCAAGATTTCTTCGGTAATGTAGAAAGTATCTTGCATGTCACGTGCTGGGTGATCCTTAGGCAAATTCATACGTTCAAAGTTATAGTAGTCTGTTTCAACTTCAAAACCATCAACAATTTGGAAGCCCATCCCCAAGAAAATATCTTCGATTTCTTCAGCTATTTGGCTAAGAATATGACGGTTACCAAGGTTTACTTGGCGACCTGGAAGGGTTACGTCAAGACTTTCAGAGTCAAGTTGGGCTTGAATTTTAGCTGCTTCAACAACTTTAGCTGCTTCGTCAAAAGCTTCAGTCAAAACGTCACGAACTTCGTTGACCATTTTACCAACTGTAGGGCGTTCTTCACTAGGAAGGTCTTTAAGTCCCTTCAAAAGTTCCGTCAAAGAACCTTTTTTACCTAAAACTGCAACACGCAATTCTTGTAATTCCTTAGAGTGTTCACCACGCATTTCAGCCAATTTAGCCTGCGTTGAGGTTTTCAACTCTTGTAATTGTGTTTGTAAATCCATGATATTCCTTTCTGATATGACAATTTCGAATCGCAAACAAAAAAACACACGCCAAAACTCCAACCCGGAGCGTTGACACGCGGTACCATCCGTTTTTTATCTGGTTTCCCAGACCTTGATTCGTCAGCCGTTTTCATGAGTGAATTCGCCAAACTTCCCTTGAGGAGGCTTCCAGTCCATGACCCCCAATCCCTGTCAATTTCCATAAGGTTACTAGTCTCTACGACTTCTATTTAATTACCACCATTCTATCAAAAATTAGTTGTGCTTTCAAGTGCCTACAGTTACGTCAATTCAATAAGTTTTTTGGAAACTATTCTTTTTGGAGAAATCATTCAGGTAATGCTCAATGCCCGTATCAGACAAGCCTAGTCTCAAACTGAAAAAGATGAGTGGTAAAATAAACAAAGAAAAAACTTCTTAGAATTGTAATATTTCAATCGAAAAAGACCAGCTGACCGCTTTCTCATAGTGGCAAAAATCCTGATCATAGCCACTGTTAGAGCATTTTACGCAATCGATTGCGTTTTTTTGAAAGTCATTTCAAATTTTTTTTGAAACTATAAAAAAAGATAGTGATAAAGCTATCAACTATCTTTCATGAAATTATAATCTATTTTTAGTCAAAATCGAGGTCTTTTAGTTTAACTGAAACAATTTTTGAGACACCAGATTCCTGCATTGTCACCCCATAAATAGAGTCTGCTGCTGACATGGTTCCCTTACGGTGGGTAACTACGATAAATTGACTAGACTTGTCAAAACGATTGAGGTAGTCACCGAAGCGTTTAACATTGGCTTCATCCAAAGCCGCTTCTACTTCGTCTAGGACAACAAAAGGTATAGTCTTAACACGAATGATGGCAAAGAGAAGAGCCAAAGCTGACAAGGCCTTCTCACCACCTGACATAAGGTTAAGTGATTGAATTTTCTTACCTGGTGGCTGAACAGAAATTTCTACACCGGCCTCTAGGAGATTGTCTGAGGTCAAAATCAAATCTGCTGATCCGCCACCAAACATCTGGGTAAAGGTCTGTTTAAAGCTTTCACGGATAGCCTCGAAGGTTGCTTTAAAGCGAGATTTCACCTCACCATCCAAATCATTGATGGTATTCAGAAGGAGACCCTTAGCTTCAAGTAAATCATCCTTTTGACCATTCAAGAAATCGAGACGTTGCTTAACTTCTTCAAATTGGGCAATAGCCTCTACATTGACAGGGCCCAGAGCCTTAATCGAACGCTCAAGACTTTGAAGATTCTGGCGAGTTTGCTCAACATTCTCAAGAGGGGTAACCTGACCTTTGGCTGCTTCAAGCGTCATCTGGTAATCTTCAGCCAACTGAGTCGCAAACTTACGAAGCGACTGACTAATTTGACTTTCACGCTCTTCCAATCGAGTCTGTTGACGAATCAAATCTTCATTGCGGTTCCCCGCTTTAGCCAAACGCTCCTCCAAGTCCTCCAACTGACCTTCGTAGTCTTGCACTTGAATCTTGGCACGAACAAGTGCTTGTTCCAAATCGTCTTTACGTTGAACAGCTTCTTTATGCTGTGCTTGTAACTGCGGCAGACGATCAGTTTGATCCTCATCGACTTGGTTATTGAGGAGAGCCTTGAGACTGTCAGATTCCTTCGTTAATTCAGACAAGTCTGATTGAAGACGATTACTTTCTGTCTTAGCAAAACGCAATTCCGCTTGCAAGTCGCGCTCCTTCAACTGGAGTTCAGATTGCCTGTCTAAGAGAGCTTGTTTTTGTTGGCCAAGGGCATCCTTATCTTCCTTAATTGCTTCGATACGGTCATTGATGGCCTCGCGCTTAGATGCAATTTGCGCTAACTCTGCCTTAAGTTGCTCAGACTTAGTTTGAAGATTTGCCCCTTCAGATCCCTGAGAACCCTGCTTGAAACTATCTACCAAGACTTGATTTTTCTCTACATCTGATAAGGCTTGCTGATACTCCAAGCCTAGCCTTTGCTCCTGCAGACGAGCATTTTCACCATCAACTTTGAGATCTTCTAGCGCTTTCTGTAAAGCCTTACGCTTTGTCTTAAGGGCTTCAACCTTAGCCTCACTATCACTTAATTGAGCCTTAATTTGGCTAATTTCAGTAGTTAATGCATCTAGTTCGGGCTTAATAAAGAGACTATTATTTTGCTTATTGGCACCACCGGCAAAGGCTCCACCAGGGCGGATTTCAGAGCCATCAAGAGTAACCATACGTACTTGAAAACGAACAGCTCGAGCAGCCTTATTGGCATTGTCGATGGTATTAAAGATTGCCGTTACACCTAAGATGTTTTGAAAAATATTAGCCAAACGTTCCTCGTAAGTGACCAAATCGGAAGCCATACCAATGAAACCAGGTGCATTGGCAAGAATTTGAGCAAATTGCCCATTCAGTTGACGTGGTTTGATGGTTGTCAATGGTAAGAAAGTCGCACGACCCTGACGATTACGTTTCAAGTAATCAATCGAACGCTTAGCTGCTGCTTCATCCTCAACAATGATGTTTTGCCCACTAGTTCCCATTGCAATTTCAAGAGCCGTCTGATAGCGCGTATCAAAGGTCAAGTGTTCACTAACAGCGCCAATAATTCCCTGAATGGATTGGGCATTTTGAAGAACGGACTTAACCCCTGCATAGAAATTACTATGATTTTTTTGAATAGACTCTAGACTTTGACGGCGAGCTTCTTTACTCTTAAGGTGATCCATGAGGTCAAACATCTTCGTTTGAGCTTCTTGATAGTCCTTATCGATGACTTGATAAGACTGATCCTTCTCTTTGTAGCTATCCAAGAGATTTTGAAGACTCGCTTGAGCTGCTTGATAAGCCTTTTGAGCTTCGCTAGCTACTTCCTGAGCAGAGAGCAAATCAGCTTGAGCCTGTTTATATTCTTCAGCCTGTGCCTCAAGTGCTTGTGTCTGACTTTCCATGTCGTGAGTGACCTGAGTTAGACTGTTGGAAACCTTAGCTTCCTCCTGCATAAGACTGACATAGTCTTCTCGCAAATGTTCAATAAGCGTATCTGGGTCATCAGAAAATTGCTCCAGATCTTTTTGAATGGCAGTCAGCTCCTGAGCAATAGTATTCAATTCAGCATTCAATTTAACTTGACGTTGGTTAACCTTATCAAGCGAAGCCTGTGCTTCTGCTTTCAAACTCTCTAGCTCGCTGAGACGAGCTGCTGTCTCTTCTTTTCTCTCGGAACGCTGCTGACTCTCCATGGTATAGAGATCAATTTGACGCTCAAAGTCACTAATAAGTCGTGTGACATCTACTAAGGTTTGTTGGTCAGAAGAAATTTGTTCTGAAATTTGGTGACGTTTTTGCTTGAGTTCTTGGTTCTCCGTCTCTAAACGATGACGTTCCTCATAATAGCTGGTTAATTTGTCCTTGACCTCTGCCAAATCTTCTTGTGTTTGGGTTAAGTCAGATTTTCCAACTTCAATGTCATGCACTAAAAGGTTAAGCAGGGTCTGTCTACGCTCTCCATCGAGTTCTAAGTAGCATTTTGCTGTCGCTGCTTGCTTTTCAAGTGGTTTAACCTGACCATCTAGCTCATAGATGATATCTTCCAATCGATCAAGATTATCCTGAGTTTGATTAAGCTTGCTTTCGGTTTCTTTCTTACGTATCTTATATTTAAGAATACCTGCAGCTTCCTCGAAAATAGCACGGCGATCCTCAGGTTTGGCATTAAAAATAGCCTCAACACGACCTTGAGAAATAATAGAAAAAGAATCACGCCCAAGACCAGTATCCATGAAGAGGTCACGAATATCACGCAGACGAACCTTCCTACCATTGATCAAGTAGTCATTGTCACCATTTCGATAAATATGACGTTCCACACGAATGGTTTCACCAACACCTGCGATAAAGCCGTCACTGTTATCAAGAGTGACCGCTACTTCCGCGTAGTTAAGAGCTTTACGGACCTCTGTACCTGCGAAAATAACATCTGGCATCTTACCCCCACGCAAACTCTTTGCAGAGGATTCGCCCAGTGCCCAACGCAGACTCTCTGTAATATTTGATTTTCCCGATCCATTTGGACCTACAACCGCTGTTACTCCTTTGTCAAATACGACCTTCGTCTTATCCGCAAAGGACTTAAAGCCCTGCATTTCAATTGATTTCAAGTACATGCTTAATTACCTAGTTGTTCAAGGGCAGACTTCGCTGCTGCCTGTTCAGCTAATTTCTTTGATTTTCCGAAACCAGTGCTGAGTTCCTTACCATCAACAGCTACCTGCATAGTAAATTCCTTAGCATGAGCAGGTCCAGACTCATCGATAACAGTATAAGTAATATCAACCTTACCATTGACCTGGAGACGCTCTTGAAGCGCCGTCTTATAGTCTATTACTCGGTCAAAGTTCCCCTTTTCAACCTGAGGAATCATGACCTGATTCAAAAATTTCTCAACAGCAGGCAAACCTTGATCCAGATAGAGAGCTCCAAGGAAGGCTTCCCAGAGATCACCGAGAATGGTGGCACGCTCACGACCACCAGATTTTTCTTCACCTTTACCAAGACGAATATACTGCTCGAATCCGCAAGCCTTTGTAAATCCGGCTAAGCTCTCTTCACGAACGATAGTACTACGCATCTTAGACATTTCCCCCTCCGGTTTGTTAGGGTAACGATTGTAAAGGTAAACAGAAATGACTAATTGCAGAGCCGCGTCTCCTAAAAATTCCAAACGTTCATTATGTGAAATGTTTAGGAGGCGGTGCTCATTGGCATATGAGGTATGTGTAAATGCAGTTTCTAAAAGGTCCTTTTGGCTAAAAACAATACCAAAGTCCTGTTCAAGTTTTTGTTCAAGTTGATTCATAAAACATCCTTTCTTTTTAAACACACTAACTATAATTATATCAAAAAAAGCAGATTTTCATGATGAAAAACTGCTTTTAGTAGCTATATCTGCGGATTTAGTGAGAGGTAACCAATTGCACTAAAAAAAAGCTAAGCAATGCTCAACTTCATTTTCTTAATAATCTGGACGAACAACACCTGTAACGGTTTCACGTGTTGCTTCGACATCTTCTTCAAGGACAACCTTGATGATACGTTTAGCTTCTTCTGAAGTACATGCAACCAATGGCAAACGAAGTGGTCCAACTTCCAAACCAAGATGGTTGAGAACAGCCTTGACAGGTGCAGGACTTGGTACTGAGAAGAGAGCGTTAACTTTAGGAATGAATTTACGTTGGATAGCTGCTGCCGTCTTGAGGTCACTATTTTCAATAGCTTTAAGCATGGCATGCATCTCATCACCATTTGTATGAGAGGCTACTGAGATAACACCATTAGCTCCAAGGTTCATTGCGTGGAAGGCATCTCCATCTTCACCAGTATAAACTAAGAAATCTTCAGGTTTGTGCTCAATAAGGTAGGCCATGTTGGCAAGACTGGTACATTCTTTAACACCAATGATATTTGGATGTTCAGCCAAACGAAGCATGGTATCTGGAGTCATTTCAACAACTACACGACCAGGAATGTTGTAGATGATAATTGGCAAATCAGAAGCATCTGCAATAGCTTTGAAATGTTGGTACATACCTTCTTGTGATGGCTTGTTGTAGTAAGGCACGATAGCAAGACCTGCTGCGAAACCACCAAATTTAGCAACTTCTTTAGCAAACTCGATAGAGTCACGCGTATCGTTGGTACCGACACCAGCAATCAGTGGCACACGACCATTGACAATCTTTTGAACAGCCGCAAAGAGTTCCAACTCCTCATCATGAGTAAGCGTTGGGCTTTCAGCAGTTGTTCCTGCCAAAAGAAGAGCTTCCGTATGGTGAGCCAATAGATGCTCAATCAAGTCTGGAAGAGCATCATAGTTGATAGATCCATCCTCATGGAAAGGTGTAATTAGGGCTGTGATCAGTTTGACATCTCTTAATTGATCAATTGACATATTATTCTCCTTCAACCGTTTTCTAACCCTTTCCATTTTACCATAATTTTGACCAGACAGACAGATAAGTTGACAATTTTCTGAAAACGTGATGTCACATTGTTTCCAATTTTTGGTGATTTACACAAAAAAACAGAGAAATATGTCTACCTGTTTCATTGCAATCAGCTTTAAGTTAGTATTAACATACAACACTAAAACCTTACTAGTCCCTAAGCCATGGCGCAGTGGTTAATTGGAAACATTCATGTTTACAACATTCGTACTTCCTAATCAACTGTTCGGGGGCGAAACTACGAAATCAAACTCTTCGAGTTATTGATTTCTGTTTCGCTCCCTATTTCAATTCAAATTTTAATTCTGATGTTGGGCGTACAAGTCCACGTTCGTGTAGAGTTTCTGCAATTTGGACTGAGTTCCAAGCAGCACCTTTGAGGAGGTTATCTGAAACAACCCACATGTGTATACCTTTTTCAGCATCCAAGTCTTTACGGATACGTCCGACAAAGGTATCACGTGATCCAACAGCATTAATGGCTTGTGGGTAGACTTGGTTTGCAACGTCATCTTCAAGGACCGCACCTGGGAATGCTGCAATAGCAGCTTTCACTTCATCAATTGGTGCCACTTCTTTTGTTTCAATGTAGACCGACTCTGAGTGAGCTGACAAGACTGGAATACGCACACATGTTGCTGATACAGCAATGCTATCGTCTTCCATGATTTTCTTAGTTTCGTTTGTCATCTTCATTTCTTCGTAAGTATAGTCATTTTCAGTGAAGACATCGATTTGAGCCAAGGCGTTAAAGGCGATTGGGTAATGCTTCTTATCGCCACCACATGGCAAGATTTCAGCTTTAACATCACGTGGGTTAACGCCGTCATTCAAAACTTCTTTCAACTCACGTTGTGTTTCAAGGATTGCTCCCATACCAGCACCTGATACAGCTTGATAAGTTGACACGATGATACGGTCCAAGCCCCATTTTTGACGAACTGGCTCAAGTGCCACCATCATTTGGATAGTTGAACAGTTAGGACAAGCGATAATACCGTTGTGAGCATCAAGCGCATGTGCATTGACCTCAGGTACAACCAATGGCACATCTGGATTTTGACGGAAGTAAGATGTGTTATCAACGACTACTGCACCGGCTTTAACAGCGTATGGTGCATATTTAGCAGAGGTAGATCCACCAGCTGAGAAAAGTGCAATGTCTACACCTTCAAATGCGTCTTCCGTCGTTTCTTCGATGGTCACGTCTTGACCTTTAAACTGCAAGACTTTTCCTGCAGAACGAGCAGACGCAAGGTAGCGAATTTTATCGATTGGAAGTGTTGATTCTTCCAACATTTTGATCATTTGAGCACCAACGGCACCTGTAGCACCGACAACAGCAACTGTGTATCCCATAGTTAAACCTCTTTCGGAATTTTCTATCAATTTAGTTTAATGAATCTATTATACTATGTTTAAGCCCAGTTGAAAAGGGTTAAAAGAGCAAGAATAACAGAAAAATCCCCTACCAAACGGCAAGGGATAAGAGGCATCTTTCGATGAGAGTAGCAGGTTCACACAACTACTCAAGGTCCGCTCCTGCGTTACAATTTAATGTTGACCTCCTCAGCGCAAAAGGCTCTAAAGAGCCAATCGACTCATCGCATACTCCTATTCTAACATAATAGGTAACAGAGTCAAGCAGTTGAGTTCTACAAATACTTTCTTGCTTCCCTAATACTAAGAGATGCCATTTGACTAGCATGGTGATCAATAAATCACGGACCCAATCAGGATTTACCTTTGAATAATTGCGCAATCTCCAACCGAAAGCCTTGTTAATGAAAAACTCAGTCTGTCCAAAGTTATTACAAATAACCTCAGCTAAAAGGTCTGTATCTGTCAATTCTTTACGTATAAGCTGGTGGTCAATGGCAATACGTCTCAACCAAAAATCCTCATCCAGACTCCATTGGCGCATGAAGTCCTTGGTTTCTGGATAGTGAAAAGTAATCTCCCCGATAATACGGTCTAATTGATCTATACTATCCCACCATGATTTGGTTTGAGCTAATTCCTTTAGCTTTGAAAAATCTTCATGTCTAAACTCCTTCTTCTTTTTGCCCAGATAACCCATAGCAATATATTGAAACTCACGGTAGGGGTGCTGCCAACACTCTTCCATAAAAGTCCAGTCAATTGGATCCTTAATGAAAGGCTTAAAAAACTCTCTTTCAATCTTTCTGAGAATTGTTTTTTTGAACGCCAAGAAACCTGAATTTATTTTTCATATAGGCTTCCATGTGTGTACTTTAGCTGAGTCAGCTTGGTCTTCTTACAGTTTTAAAAGGATTTTTACCCATTTAGAAGGTTTCTGAGGCAATAGTCGGGCACTTGTTGTTTGGGACGTATAGGCTCCTTTACTACAAAGAAATTGGTTCACAGTTTAGAGCTTTTTCTACAGTTTCTCAAATATTAGTATCAATCTATCATTGTCAGATTGCATAATTAATTTGTCAACTTTGACTAGACATTTCCAGACTTCTACCGTATTTTTCTGACAGGACCATCTATGGTCTTTTGCATCCAGACGATATCATGCCATTGTTCAAACTTGTAACCAACTTTTGGAAAATGAGCCACTTGGATATAACCGCGTTTTTCATGCATGGCAATACTAGCCTCGTTCGGAATAGCAATACAGGCTAAGAATCGCAAAAAGCCTCGTTTTTCAAGTTCCTCTTCGAGAGCACCATAGAGCTGGCTCCCCAAACCCCGACCACGCGCATCTTCATTCAGATAGATAGACAATTCTGTCGTCCAATCATAGGCTGTTCGAGCATAGTAGGTTGAGGCATAAGCATAACCGAGAACTTGTCCATCCTCTTCTGCTACTAGATAGGGGTATCTTTCAATCGTATTGCTGATGCGTTTTTCAAACTCTTGAACACTAGGAACCTCATATTCAAAGGTAATCGCCGTCTTCTCAACATAGGGTGCATATATGGCCTGAATAGCTTGTGCATCAGCCAAGTTGGCTGGACGAATGGTTATCATCAATTTCTCCTTCGACTTCATTATCTTTATTTTAAACGGCTCTATAATTTCTGTAGTGGGTAAAACCACTGTAGAGATTATAGAGCTTT
>OLPZ01000886.1_pt1 | contig 21856 bp, 16 predicted proteins | sample 1672711 | NCBI WGS metagenome assembly OLPZ01 (sample SAMEA3136716, study PRJEB25190) | human gut metagenome
TACCGCGAAATGCAAATGAATCAGAATTCTGCGATCAGGCGCCTTGGGCCTTCTTTCCGCTTCCCCTGCTGTTCCCGCGCCTGCTAACCTGTGTTTCCCGCTCCAGCATGCCGCCACTACTGGCTTCGCTGTCCATGCCCTCTGTCTACCCTTTTCTTCTAAGCAAGCAAGAGAAATACCCGCACTTTAGCTCGTGTCAGCATTCTGAAAATCCGTCAATAGACGGCTCCATAGGAGTGCCTTCCCGGCGTTGTCAAGCGCAAATCAGATGAGAACTCTATTGTTTATCGTGGAGCCTTATGGGCACATTGAACGATGCGAACTCTCGATGTATATTAGAGATTTGCGGCGCCTTAGGCGAGAATCGCCATGGACTAGTTATTGACGTCCTGGTATCCTGGGTGCAAGCCATTGCGACCTAGGGAGGAGCGCTCGTATATGATACCGGTCATCGACTTGTTTGCGGGTCCCGGTGGCCTTGGCGAGGGCTTTTCGTCCCTTAAGCAAGACGACGACAGTCCTACATTTCAAGTGGTCATGTCTGTCGAGAAAGACGACCAAGCGCATATGACCCTGCGTCTCCGCTCGTTCTTTCGGAAAATCTACGCTGCAAATGGAGAAACCATTCCGAGGCAGTATCTGCAATACATGCAGACGCATGATGGAGAAAAACTCGACGAACTCATAGCAAGATATCCGACTGAATGGGCGGCAGCAGACCATGAGGCACTTTGCGCCACGCTCAAAGACGGAGATAACACGCTTGTTGAAAAGGGAAGACAGCGTCTCAAAGAATTCGGCGTCACGGAGGGCGGCCAGTGGGTACTCATTGGCGGACCACCATGTCAAGCATATTCAGTAGTTGGACGGTCTAGAAGAGCCCACGAGAAAGCAAAGCTAGAGGCGGACGAGAAGCAGACTCTCTACAAGTGTTACTTAGCGTTCATCAAAGAGCTTAAGCCTACCGTCTTCGTAATGGAGAACGTAAAAGGTCTCTTATCGGCAAGACATCATGGCGAAGGAGTATTCGACAGGATTTGCGCTGACATGCGAGATGCCGGCTATGAAATCCGTTCTTTGGTAAAGGAAGGGGCTGACGACCCCCGCGACTATGTGGTGGAAGCAGAGCGTTTCGGCATTCCTCAGATGAGACATCGCGTCATCCTGCTAGGCGTACAGGATGGGTGCAAAAAGCCCTCTTCAACTCTCAAACCGCTAGCCCCAATAAATCTTCGGGAAACGCTCGTAGGAATACCGCGCATCCGAAGCGGCTTCTCTGAACGCAATAAAGACTGGCGTGATAAGAACTGGAACGACTATCTCAATGGCGCAATACACAAGCTTCTCGAGTCTGAAGAAGGCAGAGAATTAAAAGATATTCTCGTTCGCGTGCAGCAGCAAAATCCTCCGCGTCTTATGAGGAAAAACAAAGTCACCGGAGAAACGGGCCGCTACGACGAATGGTACAGGGGCCGTTTGGGGGTGCATGCGGTTCTCGCCAACCACGAGTCGCGTACGCACTTGGCTGCTGATCTTGACCGGTACGAGTTCTGCGCAGCGTACGCAGAAAAATACGGGGAACCGGCGCGTATATCGGAGTTTCCGCGGTACCTGTATCCCAACCACAAAAACGTGCAGAACGCCAAGCCGGGAGAGGAAATCAAGTTCGACGACCGTTTCCGTGTGCAGCTCTGGGACAGGCCGTCTACGACCATTACGTCGCATATCGCAAAAGATGGACATTACTACATCCATCCTGATCCTGGCCAATGTCGAAGCCTGACCGTCCGTGAGGCAGCTCGCCTCCAGACGTTTCCGGACGACTATTTCTTCGAAGGCAACAGGACATCCCAGTACACGCAGGTGGGAAATGCGGTGCCGCCCCTCTTGGCTCAGGAAATAGGAAAGATAGTTGCAGAGTTTCTAGGCGTGGACGCCACGGGCTTCTGCGACAAAATCACCCCTTTATCCGACGACGATGCGTCTTGAGGCGATAGGGGCAGCCGCTCTTCCGCAGTCTTGCCATCAGATTGACAAGCACGACGGACTGCTTATCGGACGGGATTTTATTCGGCATCGCAGCTGCATACCGAAGTATCCCTCGCTCTTTGTCTGTCGCCTCGCTTTCTTTTTCGCACCAATCGAGGACATTCTGCCAGAACTGGGGTCCTGCCTCGACCACAACGGACTGGGCTTCTATTCCATTTAGCTCTTTTTGGGCGCGCGCTCCAGCACTTTTAATATCCCTTTCTTCTTCAGTGCTGATGAGTTCTGAGATCCAATCGCCGTCCCACTTGACTTGCGTCTGCTTTACTGCATTCCAACATTTTGGCTGTTTGGCCCATTCGGAAATGTTCCGATAGCCTTCTCCAGGATTCATGAGCACTTGATGGGCGACGCCAGCTGCCTGTCCAAGAGCCCTCTCGAACGCAGGTGTCACACCTTGGCGGTTCCATATGGAGAGGAAGTCAACTGATTTACCCATCTCCTTGGCGGCATTTGCCAATGCGCCCACAGCGAGAACGACATGCTGAGAACGATAGCCACCTGCCTCGTACCATTCGCTCGTCTGTACGATTTTGCCTGCAAGGTCGAACACGATTTTCTTCGCGACAACGTATTTGAAGTAGACCTCATTGAACTGCTTGTTATCTTTTTCCCAAGCTTCGGCAATATCCTTTGCAAACTCGGAGAAGTTCTTCTGAGCCCCGCGGTTCACCATATAGGCCTTGTCCGTCCAGACCATGACGTACTTGGCCAAGTCGGTTTTCGTGAACGTCTGTGCCTTTGGGTACTCCTTGACGAACTTGCGTATTGCGGCGGGAGTGAGATATGCCTGCGCATCGCGGTATGAACCACGCGCCCTCTCGTAGAACCATTTCGTGAGGTCAAAGCTCCCAGGCTTTGCGGGCGCCATGATGCGTCTCGAGAATCCCTCCATTCTCACGTGGAAGGGGTGGTTCGCGAAGAAGTCGGCAGCGGAAACCTTGTTCTGGCTGTTGGCGTATTCTGAGATGCGAGGAACAAGCTCCTTTGCGGTTTCCGGGCTGACGATGCTCAGCTTCATCTGGACGAAGACCTTGCTCAGATCGTGCTTTGCCTTATACGCTGCGTATACAGAAGCAGTGGTTTGGCCGCCGTTGACAATTTGGAGGTTGTCGAGACTCGTGATGACAAGGCCCTCGTCTCTCGTTTCGGTCTTGATCGCCTCTGCTGTTGCCGTTATACCGTTGTTGAAGGAGAAGAAGAGCTCGGGCTCGTTTTCAAGGGTGCGCCGTATGCCCTTGTTCACCTTGCTACGTGCTTGGAGGAATACGCGCACATTCTGCTCTAAGAGCCTAGCTCCCCAGCGGTCGTAGATGCAGGCAAGATCTAATCCGGGGATAGCTGCAAGGTACACCTGATTCTTGTCGTCCGGTCTGCTTGCCAAGAGGGCTCGCAATGCGCCGTTCGGGAGCTCGTCGAAGTCCACCGTCAGGCGCTCTCTCTCGCGCCCAGAGGATACAAGGTTTCCGAAGCGTGCGATGTCCCAGACGTTGTATATGATCTCGCGTCCCTCAAAATCATCCACGTCCTTGCCGGTGACCCTAGAACTCAGCTTCTTGTTGGTCAGGAGGTAGAACTTAACGCGAGAAATCTTGTCCCATCGTGCGTTGATGAGGTCTGCGAGGCCAAAGCCCGGATCGGTAGGTTCAAGGGAGTTCCTGAAACGGGCATCGAGGGAGCTGGAGAGAAACTTCTGCAGACGTCTGAAGTCAGCCTCCATTTCGGAGTTTGTCAGAGTCGTGAGCTCCGTATCTTGGTTGAAATCGAGGGCGATGAGTCCGAGAGTAGCTTGTCCCTCGTCTTGTCCGAGTATGGAATCGAGAGGATCGCCGCAATAGCCATCGACCCTGATTCCGCCTCGCTCGGGTCGATAGAAAGCGCGCTCCGCCTCATCGAATTCTCCAGCATCAATGAGATAATCCGTTACGGTGTCGAAGAAGGCATCCTCGAGGTACACCCCATAGGCATCTGCGGTGGTCTTGATATCCTGAAACAGCTCCTCGTAGAATTCCTCGGGTGCGCTCATGCCTTACTCCATTGCTCCTATCACGGTCGATCTGTCGACGAGGAAATCATCGCAGTAATCCAAGTCGATTTGATATGTGACCCGGTTGATCCCCGGTTTGCAAGACTGGGAATCGATCTTGGGGAAATCACCAATTACGGCGTAGTAGTAAGTGTCTCCCTCACTCCATTTTGTGTCAGAGTAGTCGTCTTCGTCGAAATAGCCAACATTTGCGAGCTTGCTTTCGAAGGCAGCGATCTGAAGAGGAGATTGAATGGCCTTCCTAGCGGCGTTTACCACGTCAGTGATGGTAAATCCATGTTTATCATCACTGGTAGTGCTGTTCAGTTCTTCGACGTACAGGAAAAGCTGCTCGGACGGGCTCACGTTCAACTGGTCTTCCGAGGAAATGACAATGTTGGGGTTGGCCGAGCTGCGCTTTGACTTGACCTCTATGAATACCTGCCCATAGGCGAAGTCCCTTGGTCCAGCCTCCGGCCCTGTCCATCCGTTCAAAGCGGCGCCATTCCCATGAACTGCCAAGGCGTCGTGCTGCAGGAAGTGCAGCTCGGCTATGAGCCCCTTCTGAGCTTCCGGGGTGAGCCTCGTTCTCGTGGGTCGGAGAAGGGAGCTCCATCTTTCCAGCCGAAGGACGCACGCCCTGCGGCAGGCCTTCTCGCTAACATCTTGCAGAGACGAGATTATGTCGGCCCCGACCTTGAGGAAGATGTCCTGCATGTCCAAGTCGAGGAGCTCGATGACGATGCTACTCTCGTCTCTGTAGTCGTGAACCCCTATGTTTTTGAAGCTTGGAAGCTCTATTGGTTTCCAGGGTTCACAGGTATATTCGATGAGTAATGCTGGCCTTGCGTTCCAGCTAATAGCCCAGAAGATTCTACGCTGCTTGGGGTTGTTCTCGTCTGCAGCAAGACGGGCGGTGTACTCTCCCTCTGTCGAGGGCACCTCCAGTTCGCTCCACGGGTATTTAGTCGTCTTCGAAGTCATCGTCGCTGTCCTCTTCGTAGTCGGCGGTGATATTGTCAATGGCAACTTGGTTGAAGACGTATTCGACGGGCTTCGTCTGCTTCTCAGTGTAGGGGAAGCTTATGCTCCAGCCGAACGATTCTTCCTCATGGTCCCAAGAGGGCCAATCAGCCGCCTCTGGCTTGACTATGCCTTTCTCGACCCGCTTGTCAATTTGACGTTGCTTGTACTTCACAAGAACGGGGTGCACGACGAGCAGGGGGTACGTGCGATGTCGCCTGTAGTAGCGGTCGGAGGGGTTTGCCTTGTCGTCGTGATCTTTGCGGAAGTCTTCCTCAGCAGCCTGAATCTCTTCCGGGCTAAGTCCCGTCTTTTCGACCCCGCGGCTGGCAAGGCGATGCTTCTCGCCAACCACTAGACAATCGACCGACGTGTCGCTTCCTGGGTAGCGGATTTCGTATCCAACGGTAACGTCAGGCGCAAGCTCGACTTTGCTTCCTTCGCCCTTGGCGACGAGCACGTCCCATTCTCCGAGCTCACCGTCCAGCATCCGATCATCGATATAGTTGAGTACTGGTTTGCTCTGGGACTTCGGAGAACGTGCGTCTTCGTTGATGTAGAGCTTGATGAAGTCGATAACAGCCTGGGGAGGAACTCGGCGATAGAACACGTTGTCCTTATCGTCGAAATCCCTGTAATTGGCGATGGCCGACAGAAGCTGTTCCACCGCGTGCCTATTCTCGGCGACGGCCTCACTCCTTCGGTCAAAAGCAATGGTCTCAACGAAGCCGTTGTTGAGGTCGATTGGTGCAGCGAGTCTGGTTCCCGTACCCATCTTGTTCCTAGCGGTCACGATTAGCGAGTCAGGGCTCTGTCGGATTCGAAGACCATAGTTCTTTGGGGTGCGCTGAACTTGACGCATATTCCGAAGCTCGTCGAAGAGGTCGGCGGTTGAGTCGGCGACGAACTTGTACCAACCTGCTGCCTTCTCGGACATCCAAATGCGGCACAGGTCTTCGTAGCCAGGGCGGTAGCCAAACCAGCGTGCCATCTGCATAAGGGCGTCGTAAGCCTTGGCGTTGCGGGAATAGTACGATACGACCAGCCCCTCCAAGGTGAGGCCTCGCGAGAGCCTGTATCCACCTACGGCTATAACATGCTCAGTATGCAGTTCGTATTCGAGACTTTCGGTCGAATCGGTGTTGATGCTGACGACATGGACGGTTCTCACGGTCTCGTATAGAGCAGGTTGTATCTGCTCCCAGCTGAATTCCGTGGTACGGGAATACTCGCTCATCCAAGTGCCGTGTAAGAATTTCAGGTCTTTCGAGATGCTTAGCGCTTGCTGTGGGTCGAGAGAACCGTAGGCCTTTATAGCATTCTTCAGCTGCTTCAGGTAGTCGTCCACTTCCCACGCCACGGATTTCTGGGGCTGCTTGTAGGGCGATACGTTGATCATCATCGTAGAATGTTCGTCGCCATCTCCACGTAGCGCTCGAATCGTCGTGGCAAGCAGGAAAGTTCTGAGAGCGTCTTTGAGCGATTCGGGTATCGCGTCAACCTGAAAATCGCTCTTGTGCTTAGGTGGCAAGACGAGGTCGATGTCGTCTATGAACCGTAAGTGCTTTGGATTGGCGTCGTCGTAGTCTCCGAACACCTTCTCCGCGCCAAAGTAGTCAGACGACTCTTCGAGCGTATAGATAAAACTGCTTGGGAAAAGGTCCTTGCCAAACTCATCTGTATCAACGGTGGGATCGATGAGTATGTTGGCATAGGGCGTGGCGGTGTATCCGACGTAGCACTTTCTCGTGAAGTAATTCAAGATGTTCCGAATCTGCCCATTGATACGAGTAGGCTCGTCTTCTCGCTTCTCACGCTTGTACTTTCCGTTGATAGAGGCATTGTCGGCCTCGTCGTCGATGAGAAGAAGCTGGTCATCCGGCTGCGCGTTGTCCCTCAGCCACTCATACACCTGTTTGAGCGAATTGCTGTTCTTCTTGATGACGAACAGCCAAGGCTCGTTGGTGTGGGCAGTTTGTATGCCCTTCAAAGCATTGGCGCGCTTCTTGTTGAAGTCAGCCTCTCTCGAAGTGCAGGCGATGGGCCTGCGCGAGCCATCGTGCTTCCCTACGCCAACGGCTTCTATGCTCTTCTGCTCGACAATATTGAAACCGGTGAAACCATCTTCAAGCCGCGCCTGCGTCTGGTTGCGAAGTACGTTATGAACGCCCGCCATCACGATGATTATCTTGTATCCGGCATCGGCGGCGCGGCATATCAACCCGATATAGTTGGCCGTCTTTCCGGATTGAACCGACGCGACGACAAGGCCCCTACGCTCGAAACCCGCTTCGACAGTAGGGTTCGCCATGAGGTCGAGGATGTTCCAAGTATCTCTTTCTATGGTTCGAACGGTGCTCCGGGCCCACTTCTTGTCGCGTAAAAGATACTTCTTGTAGCGGTTCCAGTAGAACCAATGACTATGGCTCTCGATTTCATCTTCAGCCTCGGTGAGCCAAGGCTTCACATCATCGTCTTTGAAGGCAAATCCGAACTTTTTTGTGATGGAAAGTTCCGAGCAATACTGATGAACGAGAGCATTTATAGTTTCGTCACGGTCGCCAGCCATTCCCGCGTAAATGGGCATATTAGATAAGCCAACATAAAATTGTTCATACGTAGCTCGAACTTCGTCCTCGTTTGGCGCTTCAGCTTTTTCGGCGAGATGTTGCCGCACGGCGTTGTCGATTTGGTCGATAAGCTCGGTTCTGATAACCGTCATCATTGCTCCTTTATTCCGAGGGCGCCGAGAGTCTCCTGCCACCGAGATTGGAACGGCTCTGCGCTGTGCATTAACGAAAGAATCGTCTCGTCACTTTGGCCTGTCTGCTTGAGCGATGAGAAGAAAGTCTTGGCTGCGTCGCTAAAAGCCTCATCTTGGAGGGCTGGCAAAACTACTTTGTCTTCATTGTTCGCGAAGTCGTAGAAAAGCGACTCAGTGGGGAACGAAGACTCTATGAGCGAGAGCACGGTATCGAGCGCTTTGCCGTCAGTGGAATCGAGGGAATCCGCCAAGCTTGCAATTACGGGGTGCTTGCGGTTAATTCTGTAGACCCTCTTCCCTCCCTCTTGAACTACATCCCAAGCAGGATAGACATCGGGAGTTGTGAGTCTTGTGGCGCGTCTCCTGTAGGTTTTCTTTGAAGGGGCTCCGATAGTGGTAATGAGCGATTTAACGCGAGCTCTTACAACCTCGGGCATCTGGGCGGATACCTTCTTGACGTCGATTTTCCATATCTCGTCTTGGTTGACGTCGATGTCTATCTTGACCCGTGTGAGCTGAGTGAGGGCCGTCTTCTTGGCGAGACCGAACCATGTCCCGTAAAGGATGAGCCTCTTGGCACGATAGAGGTAGATACCTTGGCTTTTCAGATAGCCACCGTTCAAACCATAACGTTCGTATTCTTGCTGGGAGTCGTAATGCGAACGGTGCGGCAGGGTAAATGCCTGCATTGTGACGCCAGGGCAAATCTGCTCTACGGGCGATGATTGCGTTGCACGATGCTTGGCGTTGAAAGGGTCGATTGGGTCCAAGTTTAGGTTATTCACTTGGATGGATATTTTGCTGATGCCTCGCTCACCAGATAGATAGCGGTGGAAGACGAGTGAGAGGTAATCCTGCGCCTCGCTGATGAGCCGCGTATAGTCGACTTTGCCCGACCCCCGTTCGCCCGTGAGTCTATCTAGCTTCTCCCAGAGCACCATAGTGCCCGATTCCCCAAGTTCGCTGAAAAAGGGGATGTCCTCGGGATTGGTATGCTCTATAACGCTCCAAGCATTTTCAGCGACAACCACATCAAGGTCCCAAGTGAAGGCGGCCACATTGCCGTCTCTTCTCGAAACGACTGTGAGACGCCGGCATTGGGAAAATGATGCGGTCTTGAGGCCCAGTCCGAATCTGCCAAGATCGTTCAATGCGCGCTTCTGCCTCGGGTCGTTCGAACCGAGCCTCATAGCTTGTTTCAAGTCGTCTCTTTTGAGACCTTCGCCGTCGTCAATTATGGCGATTTTGAACTCGGGGTCAGGGATGGCGAGGATTCGGATGTTGTAAGCGTTCGCAGTGATGGAATTGTCAACGATGTCGGCGAGGGCGCTATTGAAGGAATACCCGATGTCACGAAGGCTCTCAATGAGAATGCTTGGTTCCGGGTCGAGCCGAATGACATTGGAATCCATGATCTCACCTTTTTGAAAACATGCCATCAGCCCCGTCAGGCCTGCATGAGCAAACCGAATCAGCATCTAATTCTAGCATCGATACTGTCAGATAGGCCATGAAGAAGGGTTCCAAGTCGAAATGTGCCGCAAGGTGGCATAACTGAGCCCATGGGGCTTATCGTCAGCTACCATAAACAGCACATAAACGTGCTGTTTATGGTAGAATCCTGGCTGGTAGCAAGCTACCTATTGTGTGGCACAAACCGCCACGCAATAGAGCTTGCAGCCTAATCCCGCGGGGACTTCCACCCGCCTCGAGCTATTGAGGGCTCGAGGCGGCTCCGCGGGATTCGGCTGCAACGGCAGGGCGATGCCAGAGGTATCGCCCTGCCTGCGGGGGATCCCCCGCGCCCCTGTAAAGCTCGCGCTTGCCGCGCGACTCATGCGAAGGAGCGTTTATGAACGACAAGACCAGCTACATTCATGTCCGGGTGACTCCCCAAGAGAGGGAGAAGCTCGATGCGGTCGCAAGGCGCAGCCGCATGACGGTCTCGCGCGTGACCCGCGCCCTGATCCAGCTTCCGGTTACCACCGTACCCGCCGACGGGGATTTCAAGACGGTTGTGATTCTCGACTCCGATTCGGTACCCAGGATTGCCCGCGAGATGCGTCGTTGGGGCTACCACTACAATCAAGCGTGCCACGCCCTGAACTCGCTTGCGTACTACATGGTGCGCGGCAGAGTCGATTACGGCGATTGCGTCGAAAGGCTCGGAGCAATAGAGGAGAAGGTCGCGGATATGAACCGCGGAATCGGTGGGCTGCGCGGGGACTTCTCCAAGATTGCCGACTGCTACTACGCCGTTGTTTAGAGCCGGCCATGCCTTACGTGAAGTTCATCGCCGGGCACACGGGAACGGGACCCATTCGGAGCTACCTCCAAAGGAACGGTCGTGCGCTCGCGGTCGACTATCTGAACTTGGACGCGCCCGTCCTGCGGGGCAACCTTGGAGAGTTGCCCGAGTACGGGGATTTCGACTGGTCTGCCGCCATGGACGGCACTCGGCGGAATTACGGCACTGGGTCGAGCTGGCACGGGAAGAGGGCCAGGACCTTCAAGCACTACATCTTCTCGCCCGACCCGTCAGACGACCTCGATCTCCAGAGCCTGCGACGGCTTGCGACGGCTTGGGCGAAGCAGTGCTTCCCGGACTACGAGGTGGCGATTGTCTACCATGACGACAATGCTCAGCACGTGCTCCACGCCCATGTGGTCGTGAACAACGTGAACCTTGTCACCGGCAAGCGCCTGCAGGAGGACAGCCCCCGCGCGTTGAAGAAGGCCGCGCAGGAACTGGCGAGGGAGATGGGCCTCTCGTTCTTCGAGGACGCACGTGAAAACCCGTCGGGAGACGGTCAGAGCGGGAAGCGTTACCGACCTCGCACGAAGCAGCGCGTCTACAAGCGCAAGGCGGAGGCCGAGATTGAGGCCGAGGGCAAGTACTCGTGGGTCGGCGACATCCGCAGCAGGGTCGCTATAGCCAAAGGCGTCGCGACCTCTGATCGGGAATTCAAAAGCATGTTGAGCAACATGGGTGTCGAAGTGGCTGACAACTCGCCCAAAGCCCGCCGGCGTGACTGGCTCTATTTGCTGGCGGACCACCCGACGAGGCGCGTGAGCGGCGAGAAGATGGGGCTTTCCTTCGGTAAGCAGGCCATCCAGGAGTCTTTCGCCCAGGGCCCGACGGGAAGGCTCTCGAACAAGACCGCGCGGGAGATTGCGGTAATCGCGAGATTGGCGACTGAAATAGGCGACCTCGAAGAACTGCATGAGCTCTCGAACCTGATAGAGGCATGCTCGAGGACCGGTTCTCGAAGCATCGAGGAGCTGTCGCGTGCGCTTAGCTCCGCTCGGGCGAATGGCGAACCACAACGTGCGGCGGAGCTGGAGAGGGCTATCGGGTATGCGTTCGAATCGCGCGTGCTACCCGAGAAGGCGCCGCTCTCGCAGGTCTCAAAACGAAAACCGGCCCAACGGCCCGAAGAGCGCAAGCCCTGGGACGCGAAGCCGTGGCATAGCGAGGAGCGTCAGGAGAAGGTCCGCTCCGTTCAGCAACAGACCCAGAAGAAACAAGTCCGAGAGCGCAGGAGACAGCATGGTCGTTAAAACCTACTACAGCACCGGCAGGGTCGACACGTTCGACTCCCAGACGATGACCGATACCACGGTCTTCCCCAAGAACGTACTCACCAACTACGCGCTCGACTTAAGGGATGCACGGCGTGGGCCGTCTCTCTGGCTTGACATCTACTACTACGAGTTCGACAAGAACAGCATTGCCGAAAACGGCCCAAGGGGGCTTCCCATAGCGCCGCGACGAGACGCATGCTGCTGCATCCTCGCCGACTCGGAGGATCTGAAGACGCTTCAGCGGGTCACCGTCGACGGGGCCGATGCGATTGCGAGGGTCGGCGGCCAATTCGTGGACTGCTTCAAATTGGAGACCCAATCCAGCCTCGTCTACACAATCGTCCCGAAAGCCATGGCCACATACGAGTACGTCAGGGCTTCAGAGCGCGGTAACGACAGCGAGAACGACCAAGCAGCGCTCTGCGAGCGCATCGGCTTCGCCCCCGAAGCATTCGAGGCGATAGCCGAGATGGAAAGGAAGACGTCCGTCCCGGAGGAGGAAGAGGAATGAAATTGTTGAAGCTGTTCTTCGCCGTGATGCGCGCGATAGCGAAAATCGCATTCAGATTCATGTAGAGGTCCCGGCAATGAAGATAGGCTACGCGCGAGTGTCCACGGAGGACCAGCGGCTCGACCGTCAGGAAGACGCCCTCAAGAACTACGGATGCGAGAAGATCTTCAGGGAGAAGGCGTCCGGCATGAAGGACGACCGCCCGCAGCTCGCGGCAATGCTCGCGATGCTCCGCAAGGGCGACCAGGTCGTCGTGGTGAAGCTCGACCGCATCTCCCGGTCCACGAAACACCTGATAGAGCTTTCCGAGAGGTTCGACGAGATGGGGGTCGACTTCGTCTCGCTGGGCGATTCCATCGATACGAGCACGCCTATGGGCAGGTTCTTCTTCAAGGTGATGGCATCCATCGCGGAGCTTGAGCGAGACATCATCGTGGAGAGGACCAAGGACGGTCTCAGAGCCGCTCGGGCGCGCGGGCGCAAGGGAGGAAGGCCGCGGGCGGAAAAATCAAAGGTGGATACCGCCCGGAAGATGTACGAATCGGGAAGCTTCAGCATCGAGGAGATCTGCGAGTCGACGGGCATCTCCAAGAGCACCTTGTACAGATACCTCCATTAGGCAAAGCGACCGCGGCGGGCAAAGGCATCTGTCCGCCGCATTTTTCGAACCCGGAAACCGTCACATTTCCGACTAATCACAAAGTCACAGAGTCGCAAAGTCGCAAATCCCATTTTGCGACAGGAAGGAGCTCCAACCATGCCGATCATCACGGTAACGAACCTCAAGGGAGGGACGGGAAAGACCACCACCGCCATGGCCCTGGCGACGATAGCGGTCAGGAACGGCAGGCCGGCGAGGGTGCTGGACGCAGATCCCCAGGGCTCGGCGAGTTTATGGGCGATGACAGCGTCCAGTCTCGGTGAGCCGATGCCCTTCGAGGTCTCTCCCGCAAATCGGGTGACCATCAAATCGCTGCATTCTTCCGGCGGTGTGGTAATCGTTGATTGCCCTCCTTCGGGCACGGTGGTCGACGACGCGCTGGCCGCGGCCGATTACGTCATCGTCCCAACCACGCCTTCCTCGATGGACATGCAGCAGACCTGGATCACCGCCCAGACCGCGGCCGAAAGCGGCAAGCCCTTCGCGATCCTCCTCACATGCGCCCGCGCGAAAACGCTCTCCCTCGCAGCCGTCGCGCAAAGCATCGAAGACGCCGACGTTTCCTGCTTCGATGTCCGAATACCGCTTCGCGAGGATATCCGCAACTACTTCGGGCACTCCTTCGGCAGCGACCTCTACGGATACGAGGACGTCTACCGCGAACTCATCGTGGCGCTCGGGGAGGTCGAATAGCTATGGCGGCAAAGGGAAAGCCGAAGCCGATGGTCCTACCCCAGCGCGCTGCAGCCGGCACTGGCAAACTGATGGACAACCAGGACACTGTTCGGAAGGGAGACTCGGGCGCAAGCCCGATAAAGAGAAGACGCATTACGTTCGATACTACTGAGGAGAATGCCAGAAAGCTCAAAGCGCTAGCTGCTGGCAACGGAATAACCGTTCGAACCCTTATGGAAGAAACCCTCTCCACTCTGTACGTTCTAGCGGAAAAGCATAGAGACACGCCTATACAGGAGGTCATTCGCTCGGTAAGGCGTATCTGATCATTCATCAATTTGAGCTCGACCGATTCTCGATTAGCTCACTTTTCGATTCCCGATTGATTAAAGGCTTCTAGCAGTGCTGCCCGATTCGATCGCTCTGCTTGGCTGATAACAAGCGCTAGAAGCCTTTATTCTCGACGCCTTGCTATTTCTTCTCCTATTCGATGAGGGATACCAACTACGAGAGCGTTTCCCATGCAGAACGCGCGGTGCCCGTCGCTCATCGTCTTACCATTGCCCTCCGATTGGGTCCAGCCTTTGGGGAACATCTGGATTTGGTCGAGCTCGTCGGGAACCAGTCTGCGAAGTCTTCCCGAATCGCCCATAATCACGTGCTTCATCCTGCTCGCGCCCGATCCTCCCTCGCCGGTAAGAATCGTTCTGGCGGGAGCATCAAGTGCGTCCGGAAATGCCATGCCTCCCTCGGAATAGTTGTACGTGAAGCCCTCGCGCGTTTTGCGGGGCTCCTTCTTGGGGCCCTTGAGATACTCCCAGCGCTCAAGCTTATCGGGAGCAATGAAGAACTGTTCCGGGACCTCGGAGTCGGGCACCACGATGTCGCCGAGCGTCTTCTTAGGGCCGTCGTAGCGGGGCGCAACTTTCATGGTGAGCGCCTTGCCGCTCTGCATGGCGCCGGCATTCTGGAACGGTGACGTCTTCTTCCCCTTCCCGAAATTCTCTGAGATTTCGTAGGGGTCCGCCGACACGTCGACCGTTTCGGAACGGTCGACCTCGGGCAGGATTGGAAATGCATGGGCCATGACTCCGTCCGTCTTGACTCGGTCCTCGAGATTCCAGACAGCATCAGTCAGCACGCCGTAGATGTACGTGCGCCGGCGCTTTTGCGGCATGCCGTATTCTGCAGCGTTTACGACTCTCCATTCCACGGAGTACCCCTCTTCTGCAAGGCATGAGAGCATGATGGCAAAGTCGCGTCCGCGTTGATTTACAGGGCTTTTTAGGAGTCTATCTACGTTCTCTAGGAGGAGATACTTTGGATGCTTAAGGTGGAGCATTCGGTAGATGTCCCACCACAGAACGCCCTTCTTGCCTTCGATGCCCTGCGCTTTTGAAAGTGGTTTGGCGACCGAGTAGTCCTGGCAGGGAAATCCCCCAACAAGCATGCGGAAATCAGGGATGTTCCTAGTTCCTGCTTCATATTCGTCTAGCACTTTGTCGATGTCTTCGTTGACGCAGCTTCCTTTGCCGAATCGAGCCTCATAGCAACGCCACGCGAACTGTTTGGACTCATTCCCGTCTGGTTCCCACTGATTAGCCCAGACGGTTTTGTAGGGACCCGCCGAATCAAGATGGAATTCCGGATGTTCCGGATTGTCGTATCCTTCTAGGCCAAGGCGAAATCCACCTACGCCGGCGAATAGCTCGGCCACGGTAATAATGTTTTCGGTCAAGGGGGTGCTCCTTCGCATTCACTGAACCGTGTAAAGATTCTCGCACATGATTGCGAATCGATCAAGATCCAGCTTGAAAATATCGCGCTTCGCTCTAGATCCACGGCTCGGATGAGATTCTGTTGGCGATGTATGAGCCTTTGACCCATATTTGTTGGCGATACATGTTCACCCCGTTTATGCGCAGCGGCTTCTTTGTGCTATCGGTACCGGTTCCCCTGACAAATACTTTGCCTTCTCGCGATTTTGGAAAGTTCGGAGCACTGCTTACAATTCCGGTTGCGTTCACTTTTGGCATGCCGGTTTTCTTGTCCGTTACAACCACGTCGACTAGCTGGTTATTGCGAATCAAATCTCGTATGCGGGTCCAAACGCGGTAAACCTCACTATCGATGAAATCATCGTCGAAAGAGACGCGCTTGAAGCCGAGCAGCTTGTTTTCGGTTAGAGGGGCTTGCGCATTTGGTTCTTCGAACACCATGCAGAGAAGCTGATTGTTACTGAAGAACTCGTGGAAGAGGGAGCTGGTGAAATCAATGTCTTCGTAGAATTCATCAAAATCGATGTCGAAGAGCTTCATGTCCTCGGTCCGCGCCCCTTTTTCGGTCAGGGCAACTGTTTTCGGCTTTAGACCGATCTTTGCAAAGAGTTCGATGTTACCCATCTTCCCTTCGGAGCCGAAAGCGCGGGTAACGCACATCTCTGCGAGATTCTTATTGTTCTTCGAGGGGTCGAATGGCACGTTGAGCTCCGAGGCCATATCTCCGAGCGTTTGGCCAACAAATCTAGCTGCGATTTTGTGCAGCTCGAAATCTATTGCGGCATAGCTGGTGTATTTCTGCGGCAGCTGCTTGTATCCGGTGCCAAAGTTCTTGCGCACAAGCGAAGTTACCGTTGACCGTTTCAATCGGAAACGGGGCGGATGCGGATACTTAGGGGCTGTGTCGATGAGAAGGAGGTCTTTTCGAAGGGCGCTCGACAGTTTTGGATATAGGGCCCTTCGCTCTTCCTCGTCAGGATGCTGATCTTGGATAGTTTTGATGAAGTCTCGCACCAGAGTCCAGTCGCTCTTAAGGGTTTCGATTTCCTCTTTATCGAATTCGTGCAGCTGATATCCCTTTATTGGAAAGGATGCGTATTCTGCGGCTTTCACGGTCGAAGGCGAGTCGTAAAGGTAGTAGACGATGAGCATATGCTCAAGTTTGTGCCAGAAGTTTGAGCTCTCGAAATTCTCGGTTGCAATCGTGTCTAGCGATACGGCCGTAATGGACATCGGCTCTTTCGCCTCGTAGCCTTCGCCTTTCTTCGATTGTCTAATGCCTGTTGTCTTCAGCTCAACTTCAACGCCGTCGATGACCAGGTCCGGCTCCTGGTCGCTGTTTGCCGGATAGCCGATGACGGATTGCTCTATGACGTCTCCAGCTATTCCCGTCACCTTCGGCTTTGTCTTCGCTATATCGAAGACGTGTGCGCTGTCGACTTCTCCGAGCGTTTTTCCAACGCTCGCCTTGAGCTTTTTCTCGAGATCAACCCAAGTACAGTGGTATTGGTATTCGCCCATCTTGGTCTTCCCTGAAATCAGAACCCGGCCTCAAACAAGAATCTGCAGATGATTCTAATCTGAAAGAGGTGTCCTTTTCCTTAATTGTGACTTTGTGACAAGGCTCATTTGTGACAAGTCGTCAATGAGACAAGGTAACTCGGCTGCATGGCATCGACTCAAAAACGGTCGTTATAGGAACGATGCTGAGTGTGCGCCGTTTGATGCGTTCTTCCGTTGAATGCGATTCCCAATACCCGTCTCAATAACAACGTCCCAATACGCTCGACAATGACCGATATTGGGACTTGCGAGAAAGGCTCTTCCGTTATTAAAAAAGGGTGCGGCTCTGACGAGCTGCACCCTTCGTAATTTATGCCGATGTCTATCCGAGCATCTGCTCTTCGGCTCTCGACGCCTCGCTGCTGGCCTTGCAACAGGCGATTGCGGAAAGCGCCGCGAACCCGCTAAGCAGCCCGACTGTGAAGCCGATCACTATTCATCGCCTTCTCCATCCTTCTGCCCGTCATCCTTCTCGCCGCTGTTCATACGGCGCTTGGCGAGTACGGTTACTCCGGCGCCGCATGCAGCCGCACCGAGTGCACAGACGATGGCGATCCAGGGAAGCTCGTCACCGGTCTTGGGGAGACCCGACTTGGTTCCCTTCGTGGTTTCCGCGGGAGGCTTCTCCTCGTCGGGAGGGGTCAGCTTCACCGTCTGTCCCTCGTCGTCGATGTCGGTGTGGGCGGCGACTTCCTGCCCGTCCTTCTCGAGCGACTCGAAGGCTACCGTCTCGTGACCGCCGAGATCGGCTCCGTTGAAGGTGAACGTGACGGTCTGCGTGCCGTTCGCCTTGTCGGGAGTGAACGCGACCGTGGAGGTCACGTCCTTGCCGTTGCTCTGGACTGGCTTGCCGGTCTCCTTGTCCATGAGCGTTCCCGTCAGGGTGTACTCCTGGCCGGGGGTGAGGCCCTTGTAGGCAACCTCGTCATTGATGGTCACGGACTCGTCCGCAACCGCCTCGTGGTCGCCGTCGTCCGCATCTGTGGCGGTGGTGCCGATTTCGGGAGCGGGAGGCACGATCTTGACGGTCTGCCCCTCGTCGTCGATGTCGGTGTGGACGGCTACCTCTTTGCCGTCATGGGCAAGCGTCTCGAAGGCAACGGTGTCGTGGCTCGCCAGCGCGCTGGCGTCGAACTCGAAGGACACGGTGGCGACCCCTGCCTCGCTTGTCGCGGTGAAGGTGGTCTCGGCGGTGACGTCCTTGTCGTCGTGCTGTACCGGGGCGCCCGTCTCCTTGTCCATGAGGGTGCCGGTGAGCTTGTACTCCTTGCCGGGCGTGAGGCCGCTGTAGGTTACGTCGTCGTTGATGACGGCCTTCTCCTCGGCGGTGGCCTCATGGTCGCCGTCTGCGGCGTCGGTTGCGGTGGTGCCGATCTTCGGGCCCTCGTCGTCGGTGAGGGTGCCGAGGTTGATCGTGGTCGAGTTCTTGTAGACGGTCACGTCGAATGCGGGGATGAGCGTGCGGTCCGCGTTGGAGTCGCAGCGCTGCTCTTCGATCGAGTACGTGTCGTAGAGGAGCGCGCCCTTGCCGTCGTCGGGGTCGGAGGAGCCGAACCAGATGCCAGAGCCCTCGTTGCCGCCGTTGGTGTCCTCGGTGTGCTTGTTCCAGCTCGCCGCGGTAGATGCGTAGCCGTTCGCGTCGGTGACGATCACATGGCTCTCCCCGGTGGTCTTGCTGGTGATCTTGAAGGGCACGTTGGCAAGGCGCTGGTGGCTGGAGTCGGCGATCTTCACGAGCTCGAGGTCTCCGCGCACGGGCTGCTCGGCGAACTCGCCCTCCTTCGGGGTGAGCTCGAAGACCGCGATGTCGTGGCCGGCGTCCTTTGCCGTCACGGTGAACTCGTGCGTCTTGTTGTCCGGGAGGTATCCGGTCGGCGCGTGGGTCTCGGTGATGGAGATCTCGCCCAGCGGTATGTTCTGGAAGGTCGCCTCGCCGTTCTCAATCGTCGCCTCCTGGCTGGCGGTCTCGCCGTTCTTGAGGTAGACCGCCTTGTAGACTGCGCCGTCGAGGGATCCGGCGCCCTGGGGCTCCGGCTTGCCGGTCTCGGCGTCGGTCTTCACGACCTTGATCTTCACCGTGATGGGGGTATCGCTCGCATCGACGCTGGCGTCCTTGCCGGAGACGGTCACCTTGTACGCCTGCTTCGACAGGACGTACCCGTCGGGCGCGGAGATCTCCTTGACGGTGTAGGTGCCGTTCTTGACCTTGGAATCGGTCTGGCCATGGCCGTTCTCGTCGGTTGTGAGCTGGGCTACGAGGGTGTCGCCGTCGTAGATTCCGTAGACCGCGCCCGCGAGGGTGTAATCTGAGTCGCCGTTGGTGACGGCTGCGTCTCCGGACGTCTTGTCGAGGATCACGTGGCCGCCCAGGCTTCCGACGAGCATGGGCTGGATGCCGGGCTTGGAGCTGCAGTACGCGATGGAGCTGCACCCGTCGATCGTCGGGTCTCCGCCTTCGTAGGCGTTCGCCTCTGCGGCGAGGCGCTCGGCGGCGGCGATCTTGTCGGCTGACGTCTTCTGGAAGCTCGCGATGTCATGATAGGGCTTTGTATCGGCGACGATCCATGCTGCGAGCTGGGTGATTCCCTGCGCGTCGGCATCGGACCAGTCAGTCCCGCCGATTTGGTTGGTCGACGGGTAGCCGCGGGCGATGATGTAATCGGAAGCGTGCGAGCCGTCTGCAATCTGGTCGAAGTCCTGCCCGCTGTGGCCCGGGCCGACCATGGAGGCATCGTAGCAGTAAGAGATAGCGCCCTCGGATGTGGCGTAGCCTACGCCCTCGTCCATGTTGGGGTCGCCGTTTTCAATCTTGTAGCTGTGGATGTTGACCGTCTCGGCTTCAGCGAACGCTGGCGTCGTTAGGGCTTGCGGCATGCAGACCATAAGCGCAAGAGCTGCGGCAAGCGCTGCGCGGAGCGCCTTGCCCCCATCCTTCAGCCTCTCGATCGATGCTGCTTTCATCTATTGCCTCCCTTCATAACTGTGCTGCCTTGTAGAGCCCGTATGGCTCATTGCGTCGGAACTCTGCTTCGCGCCTTGCGCTCTATCCGAGAGACTTCGCGAATCCCTTCCGTGCTCAGCTGCCCAGACCTTACGAGCCTCAGCCATCGCCTCCTTAATCTGTTGCGGCATGACTTTGACCGTGTCCTTGAGGCGCTTTCCGTCGTCGCCGATCACCGGGTTGCCTTCAGGGTCGAGCACCGATTTCTGAAGCCATACCTCGCGGTCTGCCAGTAGGGGAATATCTCTCCAGTCCTCGCCCCTGAAACGCGACTCGTTCACGTAGAGGGGGCTGAACTCATAGCCGCCCATGTCCTTGCCGTCGATGAAGGTCCCGTTCGGGATCGTCACCTGGTTGAATGTCTTGCTTTTCCCTGTTCTCTTGTCGACGTACGGGATGCTCTCCCGCACGAAATTCTTGTGGAACGAGAGGTAGACGTTCTTTTTTTGAGGCTTCTCGTCCATTGCTTACTCCTTCGCATGTACGTTCTCTGATGTGGAAGTTCGGCCTGCGTTTTTCCGCTATGGGCCTCTCGCCAGCACCATGCCTGTTGCCTCCTAGCCGCCCATGATGTCTCGTGCCCAGCTGCCGCTCTTAACGAGCGAGACGATGAGCAGGATGCACATCGCGAGGTACTGGAGCGCGTACGAGAGCCCGCCTACGACCTGATCGATCACCGGGGCTCCGGCGCTCGCGGCGTTGAGCCCGCCGAGCACTATCGGGAAGCTAACGAGGAGCACGAGGATGATCACGCCCGCGAGGCATACCGCCGCGAAGTTCTTCAGATAGCCGACGCCCATCTGCCTGGTCTCGTCTTCTGCGAGCAGCGACAGCGGAATCGGGGAGAAGGCAGCCATGATGTAGATCTGCAGCGCCCTTGCCCAGCTCACGACCAGCGCGATGACGTAGGCGATGATGACCACGAGCCAGCTGATGAGGGCGACCACCAGCATGCCGAGGAGCGATGCGACGTTATCGTCGGTCATGGTGATCGACACCGTCTTGAGGTCGAGCGACGAGCCGGACCCGAAGAGGTCCGACACCCTCTGCACGGCTATCCTCGACACCTCATAAACCGCTTGCATAATGTCGAAGCTGTTCTGCAGAAGGAAAAGGAAGACGGCGTAGAAGACCAGCAGGAACACCACTTCCTTGACGCCGGGCATCGCGGCGTTCCCGTCCATCTTCTGACTGATCTTGATGAGCTGGACGGTGAACACGAAAGACAGAACGCCGCATCCAATCGGAAGGATCGCCGCCTCCCAGACGCCGTGCACCACGTCGTACATGGTCACTCCTCCCGCTCCGCCGAGCATCTGGTCGAAGCTCGCCGACAGCACGCCGTCGGTGCCGATCGACTTGAGGACGTTGACCTGGCTGTTGAAGATCCAGTTGCATGTGTCGCGCAGCACCCCGCACAGCCATGCGTTGATGTCGTCGGCGACGGATGCGAACGCCAGCTGTGGCGCGGCCAGCATCATCGCGGCCGCGATGGCCGTCACCGCGAAGGCGATTGCGAACCTGTCGTCGCGCAGGGTTCTTCTTATCTTTTCCATCAGCTACCCCCGCACCTCGAAGGAGCCGCCGGAGTATGTGACGTTCAAAACTGTCGCCGCCGTGTCGTCGCACGTGAATGTGGCGCTGGTCCTGCCTCCCGGGATGTCCAGGTAGACCTCGCCGTCGAACGTTGCCTTGGCCGCCGTGGGCACGTGGTCCCGGCAGTACGAGGCCACCGCCTTCGCAAGGTCGCCGCTCCTTTCATCGATAAGGGCTGTGTACGGTTCCGTCAGGCCCTCGACCGCAACCGCCGTCGCGCACCCGCTTGCCTGCACGTACTGCTTCGCCATGAGGAAACCGTCGCAGGAGACCTTGTAGGACCCCTCCTTGCCCGTGAGGGAGATGACCGACGACCTTTCGGTCTGGTCCCCGTCGGCGACCAGCTTGCATTCCAGCGTCCCACCGTTCTCGCCCCAGGTCGCCCCTTGGATGCCCACCGCAGTCACTTTGGCGTTGGTCCCATCGGATTCGACGAACGAGCCGTCTCGGAACTGGACAGTCGCCTTCGCGTTGCCGTCCTGCTGCCACGCATGCGACTCCAGGGCGTTCCGCATCGTCTCCGATGCGCTGACTTCGGCCTGGTTCTCGGGCGCCCGCCCGCCGCCGTCTTCCTCGCCGACGCCGCTGCCCGCCATGACGATCATCGTCCTGGGGCTGATCGCCCTC
>OLPZ01000893.1_pt1 | contig 21748 bp, 20 predicted proteins | sample 1672711 | NCBI WGS metagenome assembly OLPZ01 (sample SAMEA3136716, study PRJEB25190) | human gut metagenome
GCCCATATGAGAAAGGAAACATTTTCAATAAAGATCCGCTTCGTCCGCGCAAATTGCTGCTGCACCGTGCAGAGATCAACAAGCTGGTCGGAAAGATTGCAGAGAAGGGCTATACGCTTGTTCCGCTGCGTGTCTATTTCAAGGGCAGCCTTGCAAAAAGCTTGCGTATCTTATCGGCGCTTGCCCTTTGCGGTCGATGCCTGCTCGCCGGCACCTATGGCATTGCGGATCGCACGCAGTTCCTCTGCGGTCAGATCCCGATAAGTACCCGGTTTCAGCATCCCCAGTTTCAGCGGACCGATGCTGGTGCGGCGCAGACGTGCCACTTCCAGCCCGACGGATTCACACATCCGGCGAATCTGGCGGTTCAGCCCCTGTGTCAAAATGATCGAAAATGTATATTTTCCGATTTTTTCTACTTTACACGGACGTGTCACCGTATCTAAGATCGGTACACCGGATGCCATTTTTTCCAGAAACTCCTGCGTGATTTCTTTATCCACCGTCACCTTATATTCTTTCTCATGCCGGTTTCCCGCACGCATCATCTTATTGATGATATCACCGTTGTTCGTCATCAGAAGGAGTCCATGAGAATCCTTATCAAGTCGTCCGATATAAGTCACACGCACCGGATAATTCAGGAAACGGACAATGCTGTCCCTCTCTCTGCGTTCTTCTGTACAAACGATTCCACGCGGTTTATTTACTGCCAGCACAATCATCTCATCCTGTTTTGAGACAACTTTATTTCCAACTTTCACGACCTGTCCCGGCACGATACGCATACCGGTCTGCGCACGCTGTCCATCAACTGTCACGCGTCCAGTCTCAATGAGGCGGTCTGCCTCCCTTCTGGAACACACGCCCGCCTCGCTCAAGTATAAATTAAATATTTATTCAGCCTTACCGGCTCACTCTTCTGTAAAAATTCTTCTTTGATTCGATTACTCAACTGCAAACACTCCACTTATATTATTGTCTTTGAAAAATGTATTTCCGCTGTATAAAAACAGAACCTCTGAGATTCTGTAGGAATCCATAAGATCATTGATCGTTCCGCTGTAATATCTCGGATCCACAACTACGATTTCTCTGTAGTACGGCGTCAGGAACGGAATAAATGAATTTGCGAAGGAATCTTTCACAAGGAGAAGACGCTTTGTGCTTGTAGAAACTGTACGGATATCAAGAAGGGATGAATTTCCTCCTAGAAATACCGTATACTGATCTTTCTCCTTTAATTTAGAAGAATCATATAAGGATGTGGAACGCTTTCCTTCATCCACATAATCTACGATCAAGTCTGTATCTTCTTCTGTCGGCACATAAATATCAATCTGTTCCTTCTCTCCAAGGTTCACTCCGCTTTTTGACGCCAACATTCCGTTAAAGCTGTCTGAAACTGCATAGGAAACATATTTCCCAGAAAGATCTCCTTCAATCCCAAGGGATGGTGCCGCCGCCTGAAATGCATAAAATGCACCAAGTGTCGTCCAGTGATGATCTGTTTTGTAATAAATCTTCTCTGTCTTATGTTTATTCAATTCCGTTGAAACGTCAATCCACTCAACACTATCTCCAAGATCCTTACGGACCATACTGAACATCTGTGTCTGATCCTCCGGCTTCGCAAGTGACGGAAGGGAATGATTCAATACATTTGCTGCATCCGGAACAAGCATCATACGAACCGGAATCTTGGACTGACTCTCTGAAAATGATTTGATTGCCTTAATATTTGCGGCAAGATGATTCTCATCTGCAACTTCAATCTGTTCTAAAAGCTGCCCATTCGTTCCGATATAGACACCGTTTTCCAGACGACTTCCACCAATCCGGTCCACCGTAACTTTCAGCTTTCTCCACATGTCTCTTCCAACAAACTGATCATCCATATAAGCTTCAAACTTTTCATCATAATCTCCGCTTATCAGACTGCTCAGGCGAAACTTTGGCTTCGTTGCAAGCATACGGTTCTCCTGCACTGATTTTTCTCTGTCAGGCACAATAACATTTATAATAAGGAATAGAAACAAGGTCAGAATAAATATAATACCAACCAATTTCTCCTGTACTTTTCTCTGTCTATCTTTCTTCATCTTTTCACCTTAATTGTTGTCATTCACTGTTTTCTATAACTCTCTAGAATCTAAAGTACAAAAACGGATTGTACGTATCTGCGATCAGATAAGCAACTGATATTGCCAGCATTCCAAAGAAAACAACCAGTGTGATTACAATCCGTACTGTATGATTCTCAGACACATTCAGGATTGCACGGAGCATTCTTGATCCAAGTGTTGTTGATCCAATTACTGCTAACAAGTAGAACAACCAGTGTGTCAGGATCACAAAGAATACTTCTTTACCGGCAAATCCTGCTCCGCCGCCAACCATTGCAAAGAGGTAACGAAGTGCTGCTCCAAGGCTTGGACTAAAGAAAAACACCCAGCCAACCAACACCAGTACTAATGCATAAATATGCTGCAATACACTTGGCCACCGATCCACGATTGCCCCCCAGACATATTTCTCCAGTACGAGAACTACTCCATAATAGATTCCCCATACAATAAAATTCCATGCAGCTCCGTGCCACATTCCGGTCAGCATCCAGACAATCAAAAGGTTTACAATATTTCTTGAAATCGTCACATGATTTCCACCAAGCGGAATATATACGTATTCACGGAACCAGGAGCTCAAAGAAATGTGCCATCTGCGCCAGAATTCTGTAATACTTTTAGAAATATACGGCACATCAAAGTTCTTCTTAAACTCAAAACCGAACATTCTTCCAAGTCCGATTGCCATATCTGAATAGCCGCTGAAATCAAAATAAATCTGGAATGCATAAGTAATACATCCAAGCCATGCCATCAGAACTGTCAGGTTACTTGCTGATGTCGATGAGATTTCTTCAAAAATCTTTCCCAACGTATTTGCAAGCACTGCTTTCTTCGAAAGTCCAATAATAAAGAGCATCGCGCCCTGTCCCAACTTTCTTCCGGAGATTTTCCTTGCGGTAAGCTGCTTCTCAATATCTCCATAACAGACGATTGGTCCGGCAACCAGCTGCGGAAACATGGATACATACAGCGCATACTTCACCAGACTCTGCTGTGCCTTTACCTTGCCTCGATATACATCTACAATATAGGAAATTTCCTGAAATGTGTAAAAAGAAATTCCAATCGGTAATGCCAGTTCCCTGTATGGAATACTGATTCCGAACAACGTATTCGTACTTTCTACCAAAAATCCAAAATATTTAAAGAACACAAGCAGCACAATATTCACTGTTATTGCAAAGACCAGTGACCGCTTTGCTTTCGCCTCATTCTCACTCTTATTCTCAATATCCATTCCGCAAAAATAGTTTAACAAAATACTGAGTATCATCAGAATGATATAAACCGGTTCACCCCAGGCATAGAAAATCAGACTGCCTGCAAGCAGCAGGAGATTCTTCCATTGCGGCGGTGCAATATAATAAACTGCCAGCATGATCGGCAGAAATAAAAACAAAAATGTAATACTACTAAATAACATCTGCTCCCCCTTCTACAGACTCTTGTCAAATGCGCTGCGATATTCAGAAGCTTTCGAAGATACTGCAAAAAAGATATATCTTCCTCGAATACTTTCCTGTGAGTCCTCTAAAAGCTTCACCTGTTCCGGCAGGTAAGAATCAAAATCTTCTATTCTCTGTGCTTTTCTCTGTGCGATCGCATTTGTCACATTTTCTATCTGTGCATCATTTTTCACCTGTATCACCAGAACTTCCGCTGCTGAAATACTGGACGGAGAAGAATAATACAAAACACCCTTGTAATCTGCACTGTTCAGTCCATAATTTCTCTTGAGCATCTGGTCATCCATCTGCACAAGTTCTTTACTGTCCAATACACTGCTCAGAGCCTTTGATACTTCTGAAAAAGCCCGCTTACTTCCACTTGCATATAGCATCAATATCACAAGATATCCCACGATAATTACTAAAAGTATATATTTCATCGCAGAGATCATTCGCTGTCTTTTCTCTGTCATAGCGTTGCCACCTCCGCCATCTTTTCTGCCCAGATTGGATAGAAATTCGCCTTAAAATGAATTCCATCTTCTTCATAGTACTCATCTTCTATAATATCTGAATTATCAATGTATCCGATCTGCTTCTTTTCACACATCGCTTCTAGTTTTTCATTGTAATCTGCGATATTTGCAAGTGCCGGCTCCTTCTCTACCGCACTTTCCTGCACCGGAAAAACAGCATTCACAAAAATATGCGCATCCGGCATAGCCTTCTGAATCTTCTTAATCACATCTGAATAATCCTTGATAAACTTGTCTACATCTCCGTTTGTCTTAGTTACATCATTCATCCCATATGCCAGAAAAACAATCTGCGGATCCAGTTGTTTTGCCTGCTCGATCTGATCATCCAGTTCGCTGAAATGAATTCCAATTTTCGCAACAACACTTGATGTATTCAGTACATCATACTCTGTAAAGCTCGCCGCAATGGAATCGCCCATCACAACAACACCGGAAAAGCGTTCCTTCATACTTCTTGTATCGGATGAATCTCCTGTTCCATCTTTCTTTTCCAACTGATTAATCTTCTGCTCAATCGTCTTCGCATCTGCAGATTCTTTGCCTTTTATATATGCAATTCCTTCACTGGTGTCGACTGGCTTCTTTGTCAGATTACTAACACCCTGCACTGCCAGGAGTATCACTGTAATGACCAGCGCACATCCGACCCCGATCCGGATTCCCAGTTTTTGCCTTCTTTTTATTGTTTTCTTCATATATCTATATTCTTTCTGTTTTTTATATTCTGTATAGAATCCCATACTGTTTTAATAGTACATTTTTTAGCAATAAAAGTCAACAAATCTGCGCTTGTATCTCGCCATTCCTTTTAGTACAATGATAGGTAGACGATTAAGAACTTAAACAGCTGCGGAGGTATCTGATTTCTATGATTTCACTGACTTTAACAAATGTAAAAAACTTCATGTCTCACCTTCTGTTAAAAGAGACATTTGACAATTTCTCTTTTATTGAAGGAGAGATTATTACGTTTAATACCTTTCGGATTGACGGGTATATACAGAAAGATTTCTTTGATTCCGAAGAAGAGATTCCGGAATATTCTCTTTGGAAAAATCTGCGTGAATTTTGTTTTTCCTTAATTAAGGGAAAGAAAACACCACTCGGTTTTCATTTTGTCTTCAGCCTGAATTCAAAGAATATTTCCCGTCTGATTGAACAGAAAGAACTGGGACTTAATCCTGCTGACGTGCAGGGACTCTATTTGAATATACGTTACGATGGAACTCATCTCACCTGCGTGACAGGAACTTCCTTCAAGAGTTTTATGATGGATAAGACCCTGGAACGCGAATGGGATGAGATGGTAAAGAAGTTCTTTTTAAAAAAAGAGATTGCATTTGAGTTGATGTAAATTTAAAAATCCATTAGCAATGTGTGCCGCAAGGCGCACATAATAACAGCCGCCTCACGGTCAAATAATCGTGAAGCGGCTGAACTTATTACTGCCAATGATGAGAAACTCATGGAACATGTTTCTCATCATTTTACTTTATTATTTTGTCAGAAGCATCATAATATCATTGCTTCTCTTAACGAATGCTGTCATCTCTTCCGGACTTAATGGCTTATGAGCAAGCATTGCAAGATCATACAGCTGTTTGCAGATGATTGACACGTTCTCGCTGTCTTTGTTCGCTACAAGGAACTGAACAAGTGGATGGTTAGCATTGAGTACCAGTGTTGCCTGGCTTCCGAACATGGATGCATCCATGCCGCCCATACCATACATCTTCATCATCTCCTGCATTCTTCTGTTTTCCTCAGAAAGAACTGCCATAGATGCTACATTCTCATCTTTGAGCTTTTCAACTTTAACATCAAGCTTCTCATTGCCAAGCTCTTTGCGGAAGATTTCAACAAGGCTGTCTGTTGTCTTCTGGAATTCTTCCTTCTCATCTTCTGCAACTTCATCCTTCAGAGAATCATGTACATCTGCATCAATTCTCAAGAACTGAACTTCCTGATGTTTCTGCTCAAGGTATGTGATAAATGCAGAATCAATGTTATGTGTCAGAATGATCGCATCCTGTCCCTGGGCCTTGAACATGTTGATGTACTGGCTCTGCTGCACTTCATCTGTTACATAGAAGATTCTTGTCTTCTCTTCTTCCTTCGCATCTGCGTCCTTAGACTCTTCTGCGTCTGTTTTTGTTTCTTCTGCCTTAGCTTCCTCTGTCTTGGCTGCATCAGCTTCTTCGCCTTTGGCTTCTTTGATGATATCTTCGAGAGTCATGTATTTATGATCAAGATTCTTGTAAAGCATAGAATTCTTCATCTTCTCACCGAATTTCTCATCCTTCAGGCAGCCGAACTTGATGAATGGACTGATGTCATCCCAATATTTCTCATAGTTCTCACGGTCTGTCTTGAACATTCCATTCAGCTTGTCAGCAACCTTCTTGGAAATGTAATCAGCAACTTTATTTACAAATCCGTCGTTCTGCAGTGCACTACGTGATACGTTCAACGGCAGATCTGGACAGTCGATCACTCCCTTAAGTACCATAAGGAACTCTGGGATTACTTCTTTAATATTATCTGCGATAAATACCTGGTTATTGTAAAGTTTAATCTTTCCTTCGATGGAATCATACTCTGTATTGATCTTCGGGAAATAAAGGATTCCCTTTAAGTTAAACGGATAATCCATGTTCAGGTGGATCCAGAACAGTGGCTCTTTGTAATCCATGAACACCTTGCGGTAAAAATCAATATAGTCATCCTTTGTGCACTCACTTGGATTCTTTGTCCAAAGTGGGTGTGTATCACTGATAGATACCGGACGTCTTACAATCTTCGCTTTCTGCTTCGGCTCGCCCTCTTCGCCTTCCTTTGGTTCCTCTGTAATATGCTCTACTACAGTATCTGTATCAAGAACATCTGCCTCATCGATTGTATCGTACTCCGGCTCTGCATTTGCCTTGGAGAGGAAGATCTCTACCGGCATGAAAGAACAATATCTCTCAAGCACTTCTCTTGCACGGTACTCGTTTGCAAATTCAAGACTATCCTCATTCAGGAACAGTGTGATCTCACTTCCAACTGTTGTCTTATTTCCTTCCTGCATCTCATACTCTGTACCGCCCTGACTTGCCCAGTGTACCGGCTTTGCGCCTTCTTTATAAGAAAGAGTATCAATCTGAACTTCGTCAGCTACCATGAATGCTGAGTAGAATCCAAGACCGAAGTGTCCGATCATATCATCTTCTGTTGTCTTGTCTTTATATTTCTCAAGGAACTGTGTCGCACCTGAAAATGCGATCTGAGTGATATACTCCTCTACTTCTTCTGCTGTCATACCAAGTCCGTTATCGATAAACTTCATTGTCTTCTCTTCTGGATTGACAATTACTTCGATCTTCGGTTTGTATCCTTCCGGAAGCTCATATTCTCCCATCATATCCAGCTTTTTCAGCTTAGTGATCGCATCACATCCGTTGGATACGAGTTCACGTACAAAGATATCATGATCGGAATAAACCCATTTCTTGATAATAGGAAAAATGTTTTCGCTGTCAATTGATAAAGTACCTTTTTTAACTGCCATTTTACTGCACTCCTTTTTATTTATAATCTATCCGTAACTGCTCAGTTACGTTTCTTTTAATATCGGCTGTCAATCAGCTTTTTCGCTGATATCGATAGTATATTTGCCTGCCTAATGGACATTCTAGTACAGCAAAATTTAAAAGTCAATAGAAAATTAGCACTCCTTTCAAAAGAGTGCTAATAATTCCATTAAAAGTATAAAGTTTTTATGAACTATACTGTCTCCGGCTCCGGATAATCCTCTCCGAATGTCTCAACAGTCACTTTCTTCATAACCTGTTTCTCCAGCGGGCGGTCGCTGTAGTCTGTTGCTGTCTCTGCAATCTTATTCACTACATCCATTCCCTCTGTGATCTTACCAAATGCAGCATAAGCTCCGTCAAGATGTGGTGCTTTCTTATGCATAATGAAGAACTGGCTTCCTGCTGAATCCGGATGCATTGCACGTGCCATAGAAAGAACTCCTGCATCATGTACAAGGTTGTTCTCTACACCGTTCTGCGCGAACTCACCTTTGATTGAGTATCCCGGACCCCCCATTCCTGTTCCGTTCGGATCTCCGCCCTGGATCATGAATCCACTGATTACGCGGTGGAAGATCAATCCGTCATAGAATCCTTTCTTTACAAGTGACACAAAATTGTTCACTGTATTCGGTGCTACTTCCGGATACAGTTCTGCTTTCATGATATCGCCATTTTCCATTTCAAATGTAACTACTGGATTTGCCATGTTTAATTCCTCTTTTCCATAGATTTAATGACTCTATTGTAGCGGATTTATCTAAGAACTTCAAGATACATCTATTATTTCAAACGTTCTCGGTAAAAATACGTTACTGTTCAAAGATTTCTGTAAACAGTAATCCCTATCAATCCGCCTTTTTCCTTATACCCGGTATTCCACAGTTCCTTCAGTGAAAATGTTGTTGCTTCCCCATAAGTCGCCACTTTGATCAGAAGATCATCTGCTGTCTCTTCATATCCGATACATAAAAACCAGTGCCATACAAAATCAGCAAATTTCTTGTCTTTATGACGCAACATCAGATATGGAACCGGCGTTCCTTCGTTGATTTTCTTCTTAATGAATACTGCTGCTTCTCTTGCTGTATGTTCACCGGAAAATTCTTTGAATTCCACCTTTTCTCCTATATCTTCCAGATACTTTCCAAAGCCTTCTGTGTACATCCACAACTTGTTCACCCCACTCATTCTTGGGCGAAGATATGGTTTCATTTTCATGGAAAACTGAATATAATCTTCTTTACTCAGATTCTCTGCATCAAAAGGATACAGGTTCTTCTTTCCTTTATATTTTGCAAAATAGATACAGCAATCACACGCTGTTGCCGCAGCGCATCCGCCGATGTGCATCACCACATTGCGGAACCAGTCCTGATTGCCGCCTACTTCTCCGTCTATTATAAAATAATCCAGAATCTGTTTCATTTCTGTTGTTCTTCCTCTCTGTAAAAAATCTTGTTTTATCTCTTATCATTCGGTCCGTTATTATTTTACAAGCTGCATTTCTACTGCCATTTCCTACTGATTTGTACATATTAACTGTAATTATAACCTCATATGGTTGAAATGTACACTTTTCCCTCCTTTTTTTAGTCACTCGTGACATTGTTGATTTTCGTGCCTAACGCTATACTAAGTACATAAGTTAAACAAACCAAAATCAACTACCAATTAAAAAACAAAACCAAATTTAGTCAAACAAGTAAAAAGTAATCATTTAAGGAGGCACTTATAATGGCAAGTTTATCTCTTCAGGGAATTCAGAAAATTTATCCTAACGGATTTCACGCAGTAAAAGATTTCAATCTTGAAATCGCTGACAAGGAGTTCATCATCTTCGTAGGACCATCAGGATGTGGTAAATCTACAACACTTCGTATGATCGCTGGTCTGGAGGATATCTCCGGCGGTACATTCAAGATTGACGGAAAGGTAATGAACGACGTAGAGCCAAAGGACCGTGATATCGCAATGGTATTCCAGAACTACGCTCTGTATCCACATATGACAGTATATGATAACATGGCTTTCGGACTGAAACTTCGTAAAGTTCCGAAAGATGAGATTGATAAGAAGGTTCGTGAGGCTGCTAAGATCCTTGATCTTGAGAAACTGCTCGACCGTAAACCGAAGGCCCTTTCCGGTGGACAGAGACAGCGTGTTGCTATGGGACGTGCTATCGTTCGTAATCCTAAGGTATTCCTTATGGATGAGCCACTTTCCAACCTGGATGCTAAACTGAGAGTTCAGATGCGTATCGAGATTTCCAAGCTTCATGAGAATCTGGGTGCTACAATCATCTACGTAACACATGACCAGACAGAAGCTATGACACTTGGAACAAGAATCGTTGTTATGAAAGACGGAGTTGTTCAGCAGGTAGATACACCACAGGCACTTTACAATACACCATGTAACCTGTTCGTAGCAGGATTCATCGGATCACCTCAGATGAACTTCATGGATGCAAAATGTACAATTAAGGGAAATGATGTTACTCTTACAGTTGGAAAACATGTTCTTAAGGTACCGGCTTCTAAGAAGCAGGCACTGATCGATGGCGGATACGATGGAAAGACAGTTGTTCTTGGTATTCGTCCGGAAGATGTACATGATTCACAGGCGTTCATCAGCAACTCTCCTGACAGCGTAATTGAGTCTACAATCAAAGTTTACGAGCTGCTTGGAGCAGAAGTATTCCTGTACTTCGATGTTGAGGGAACTCAGTTGACAGCACGTGTTAACCCACGTACAACACTCAGAACTGGAGATCATGCTGTATTTGCACTTGATATGGAAAAAATTCATCTCTTTGACAAAGACACAGAGTTGACTATTACAAACTAATCCTTTACAATTAAACTAAACACGGAGGGGGCTGTACTTTTCTCGGAAGGTGCAGCCTTTCTTCCATCTATTACTATTTTATTTACGGAGATTACTATGGCTAATACATCCGAACTTGAAAAAGGACTCAATGAATTAAAACGTTTGACCGGAATCACACTTGCAGTGACTGCCGAAGATTCCGAACAGGAGCAGATGGCCCTGGAACAGATTCGCTGTCTCTGCCTTGCCTACCGGGAAAAATATAATAAAAATGATTTTCTTATGGGACTGATGACCGGCGGTATTCCTTCCTATGATGTACAGCAGCGTGCCGCACGGCTCCACATTGCACCGGAAGAAAATCGAATTCTCTTTTTGATTGAAATAAAGGAACCTGATGAGATTGTTGCAGAGATCCTTAAAAATCTGTTTCCTTCTCAAACAAAAGCTTATATTGTTCCTGTTTCAAAAGAGCGACTGGCTGTATTATATCCATTTCATGAGACAAAGGATTCCAAAGATTCTGCTGATGAACATGCAAGACATCTGGCTCATGCGATTGTTGACACGCTGAATGCGGAAGCTCTTGCACATGTTCAGGTTTCTTTTAGTCAGATGATTCCTTCTCTTTTGGAATTATCCGGGGCTTTTCGTGAGGCAAGTCTTGCACTGAAAGTTGGAAAACTTTTCTATCCGGAGCAGACTGTCTTTCCATACAATGAACTGGGGATTGGCCGCCTGATTTATCAGCTTCCTGTTTCTCTGTGCGAAAGCTTTCTCCAGGAAGTTTTCTTAGACAAGATTCCGGACAAGCTGGACGATGAGACACTCCTGACGATCAACCGTTTCCTTCAGAATAATCTGAACATTGCTGAGACTTCACGCCAGCTCCATATGCACCGCAACACGCTGATCTATCGTCTGGAACAGATTGAAAAGCGCACCGGACTTGACTTAAGGCAATTCGAAGATGCAATGACATTTAAGATTGCAACAATGGTCATGAACTATCTTCATGCTGAAAAAGAAAAAAATTGCACTGAGATGTAATTGATATATAATGTGTAACTGTTCAGAGCCAAGCAAAATTTCATAAAACAGGTGTAAAATGCTTGCATTTTTAAGACTGTTTTTGAAATTTTATTTGGCGGATACGCCACACCGACGAAATGCGTAGCATTTTGGAGGTTGACTCTGAACAGTTACTATAATATATAATATATAAGAAAGGACTTATAACTTATGAATGACGCATTATGTGAACATATTGTAGCCAGAAAATCAAAACCAATGGATTTTGTTATCCGTATTCTTATTATTGTTGTGATCGTTGCAATCGCAATCGGAGGAATGCCATTTCTTGGATTCTTTGCTTTTGCTCTTGCAGCAGTCCTGGCTTTGCTTGCTTATTATTTTGCATTTCCACTCTTAAATGTGGAGTATGAATATTCCCTTCTGAACCACGATCTGGAGATTGATGCAATTTACAGCAAAGAGAAAAGAAAATCCAAAATGAATCTGGATATTCAGAATGCTGAGATTATTGCACCAAAAGGATCTCATCGACTGGATTCTTATCATCCGGAAACAACTTGCGATTTTTCATCCGGAAATGCAAATGCAAAGGTTTTCGCAATCATGATCCCGATCAATCAGAAAATGACTTGTGTTTATATTGAACCTGATGAAAAGATGATTGAACATATGAAACAATGGATGGGAATGAAGATGTTCGTAGATTAATATTGAATGTTTGTTTCTAACTCAGGCAAGTACCACAATCAGTAACTACTAATTGTGGTACTTGTTTTTTCTTTTCTGTCTGGTTGTAGATTACGAATTGCAATTACATACTTAAAACATCATAATCTTATTTTTCAGCAACATCTGCTATATATTTACATGCGGCAAGTGCAGCTACTGCACCGTCCGCTGCCGCTGTTGTAAGCTGACGTACTTCTTTTGTCCGGCAATCTCCTGCTGCATAGATTCCCGCTTCTGACGTCTTGCAATCTTCTCCGGCAACAATAAATCCACCCTCATCTAACTGAACAACATCAGCAAATTTTTCATTCTGTGCAATCTGTCCGACAGCTACGAAAATTCCTGAAACAGCAAGTTCTGATTCTTCTCCTGTTACTTTATTCAAAACCCGCAGACTTTCCACCATCTGCTCTCCACGGATTTCCTGAACAGTTGTATTTAAGATAAACTCTACATTTTCTTTCTCTTGCAAACGTTTTACAATCTGATCTTCTCCCCGGAATTCGTCTCTTCTGTGAATCAGATATACTTTGCTACAGTAATTTGACAGAAATTCTGCATCCTGGAGTGCTGTACTTCCACCTCCGACAACTGCAACTTCTCTTCCCCGGAAAAACATTCCATCACAAGTCGCACAGTATGAAACTCCTGCACCTGTCAGACGTTCCTCTCCCGGAACTCCAAGATGGCGGTGTGTCACACCAGTAGCAAGAATAATGCTTTTGCATTCATATTCTTTTTCCGTTGTTACAATCACTTTATAATCCGCTTCTTCACGGATACCTGTCACCTGCTCCATTATGGTCTGTGTTCCCAGCTTTACTGCCTGATCCATCAGATTCATAGAGAATTCACTGCCGCTCACACTTGCAATTCCCGGATAATTTTCTACATTCGGAGAAGATGTGATCTGACCACCGAAGGTTGTTCCCTCGAAGAGTACGGTCTGCTTTCCTGCACGCTGGCCATAGATAGCCGCAGTCATCCCTGCAGTTCCGCCACCGATGATTCCAATATCATAAATTCCCATATTTTTCCTTTCCCAACAAACTGTTTCTACATTTTCTGATTGCTGTAATTCATTTTTTCATTTACGCTAAACTGTAATATGTTTCAATCACTTCTTACATATTTCTGGACATATCTGCGCAGACTTTCTCTGCCTCGATCACTGCGCTTCTAAGTCCAAATTTCTCAAGTACACGTACTGCCTCAATCGTTGTTCCTGCCGGTGAACATACCATATCTTTCAGTTCTCCCGGATGCTTTCCTGTCTCGAGTACCATCTTTGCACTTCCAAGTACTGCCTGTGCTGCGAACTGATACGCCTGTGATCTAGGCATTCCCTCAGCTACCGCTCCGTCTGCCATTGCCTCGATAATCATAAAGATATATGCCGGCGAACTTCCGCTGACTGCAACAACTGCATCGATCAAATGCTCCGGCACGATTTCTACTTTACCAAAAGAACTAAGAAGCTCCAGTGCATAGTTCTTTTCTTCTTCTGTCACTGCATCATTCGGGCATGCCGCTGTCATTCCCTCTCCAACTAATGCTGGTGTATTCGGCATTGTTCTTACAATCTTAACTTTCTTTCCAAACTGCTCTTCGAGCCATGCGAGAGTCTTGCCCGGTGCGATTGTAATAATCAGCTGGTCTTCTCTTACTGCATCTTTGATCTCAGCAATTGTCTGTGCATAGAACTGTGGTTTTACAGAGAGAACTAATACTTCTGCTTTCTGTGTTACTTCTATATTATCTGCTGTCACATGAATTCCATGCTCTTTTTTCGCACGTTCACGTCCTGCTTCCATAATATCTGAACCGATGATCTCTTCCGGGGCAATAATTCCCTTTTTGATGATTCCGCCCATGATTGCTCCTGCCATATTTCCTGTTCCGATAAATCCTAATTTCATGATCTTAAGTCTCCTTTTCTTTTATCATTACTGTTCTAAGAACCGTGTCCAGTAACCTTTTATCTACATGTATCCGTCTCTTACCCAAAATTTTTTCTCATCCTCTAACGGAATTTCTTCTGTGTCCATCCAGTCGATTGTAATAAACTGATTTCTGTTCAGCCCTTTTAGCAGTTCATTGATCAGCCATTCGCGTCCCTGAACTTCCATTGTAACGGTTCCATCCCATTCGTTCTGAACCCAGCCAACCAGATTTAGTGAATTCGCAAGATATTTTGCTGTATAGCGGAATCCAACACCCTGTACACGACCGTGAAAAACAATGTGCTTTCTAACTTCTGCCATATCTGATCACTCCCTTGAAGCAATTTATGTTGTACACTACCGTTATTCTAACACATTTTTTTACCTTGTACAGTTCTTTTCGGTAAACAGTTCCTGCTTCCTGTGTTATAATGGGAATAACTTTTCTGAAGGAGGGCTTCGAGAACGAATGAGTAATTATGAAACATCACAGACTTCTGATCTGAAAGAATTGATAAATAAATTACGAGATACACAGACTCTCTCTAAAAATGAATGGATTCGACTAATTGACGGAAGAACCCCTGAACTTGCCGACTATTTATTTGAAAATGCGCGCGAAGTACGAATCACTCACTATGGACATAATGTTTATGTCCGCGGACTAATTGAATTCACAAACTATTGTCGTAACGATTGTTATTACTGCGGTATCCGCAAAAGTAATCTGAATGCACATCGCTACCGTCTTACCAAAGAAGAGATTCTTAACTGTTGCAAAACCGGATATGAACTTGGTTTTCGCACCTTCGTTCTTCAAGGAGGTGAAGATGGCTGGTTTACGGTTCCGCGTCTGGCTGATATTGTCTCTGACATCCACAAAAACTGGCCGGACTGTGCAATCACACTCTCTGTTGGAGAAATGGAACATGATGCATACCAGACTTTATTCGATGCCGGTGCTGACCGCTATTTACTTCGTCATGAAACTTATAATGATGCACATTACCGTAAGCTTCATCCTGCTTCCTTAAGTGCGCGTCACCGTCAAAACTGTCTGTGGGATTTAAAGTCTATCGGCTATCAGATTGGAACCGGATTCATGGTCGGTGCACCTTTCCAGACAACTGAGAATCTTGCTGATGATATGCTTTTCTTAAAAGAATTGAATCCGCATATGGTTGGGATTGGTCCTTTTATCCCTCACCACGATACACAGTTCGCTAGTGAACCTGCCGGAACACTGGAATTGACACTTTATCTGCTTGGGCTGATCCGTCTTATGCTGCCGAAAGTACTTCTCCCGGCAACAACCGCCCTCGGTACGATTTCTCCAACCGGAAGGGAACAGGGAATTCTCGCAGGAGCTAATGTCGTTATGCCAAACCTTTCTCCAACAGAAGTTCGCAAAGATTATCTGCTTTATGATAACAAGATCTGCACCGGTGATGAATCGGCACAGTGCAAGAACTGCCTGGCCCAAAGAATGGAGTCTGTCGGATATCATGTTGTGGTAGACCGAGGAGATTCCTTGAATAAGTAAAAAGGAGGTTACTGTTCACTCCCGTGTCAATCACTTCGCTGATTGACACGGAGGATGCATGTTTTGGCTTGAATGCATCTCGCCCCATCGCCAAAGGCGATTTAAAATGGCGAGATGCGTTGCTGGTCACACATTGTGTGAACAGTAACAAAAGGAGTCCATGGTATGCGACATATCGCATTTCCATGGACTCCTTTTCTATTCACACCTCGCCTCACAGCACAGTGTCATTTTTTCATTTTCTCTACTAACTGTAAGAATTACTCTACAACAGCTAAGATCTCGATCTCAACGAGAACAGCCTTCGGAAGATCCTTAACTGCTACGCATGAACGAGCTGGTTTGCTTGTGAAGTATTTCTCGTATACTCCGTTGAATGCTCCGAAATCAGCGATATCTGCAAGGAAGCATGTTGTCTTTACGACATTGTCAAAGCTTGATCCAGCTTCTTCGAGAACAGCAGCGATGTTAGCGATAACCTGCTCTGTCTGTCCTTCGATTGTTGTGGCATCTACATCACCTGTAGCCGGGTTGATCGGGATCTGGCCTGAAGCGTATAACATTCCGTTAACTACCTTTGCCTGAGAATATGGTCCGATTGCAGCTGGTGCCTTTGGTGTTGAAATTGTTTTCATTGAATTCTACCTCCTGATTTATTGAAATTATAAGTTCTTAATGAAATTATATAACGTTAAAATCGTTTAGTCAATAAAATTTCATTCACTTAACTATTTTTCATTGACTTCTTTTTCACACAAACCAGCATATCCATGATAAAATAAAACCATCAATATACTATTTGTCTGTTTTGACCGAACAAAACTGGATATCTTTCACACAGACAGAAAGGACGCATGATTATGCCAACCGGAAATTTAAAATTAACTTCACTTGACAAAAAGATTCTGCACTCATACTGTCAGACACTCGATGGACTTTCCAATTATCTTGGAAATGGATACGAGATTGTCCTTCACAGTCTGGAAGATTATGAACACTCTGCAATCAAGGTCATCAACGGATATCACACAGGACGTACCGAAGGTGCACCGATTACCGACCTTGCGTTGAAGATGCTCGAGCAGATCCGTCGAAATGAAGAAAATGACCATGGTGTTATTTATTTTTCCACAAATGTAAAAGGAGAACCGCTGAAGTCAACTACAATTCCTGTCAAAGGAGAGAAGGACAGAATTATCGGACTGCTCTGTATCAACTTTTATATGAATACAACAATGGCAGATTTCTTCTGCAACTTTGCTGTTCCGATTCCATCTGATTCTGACGGTCTCACAGTCTCCGGTCAGATTCATGAGACATTTTCCCAGAGCAGTTCTGATCTTCTTGAGCAGACCATTCAAACCGTTCGTCAAGAAGTGTTGATGGATTCAGCAATATCGAGCACAAATAAGAATAAAGAAATCATTTTCCGACTTTACCAGCAGGGAATCTTTAATCTAAAGGATGCCGTCGTCACGATTGCCGAAGCACTGGGAATCAGTAAGAATACCGTATATCTGCATCTGCGCAATCTTGAGAAAGTAAATAATTAGCACTATCTGATACGCAAAACATTACTGTTTACGCAGTAAAAAGGACAAGACACTTTCATTTTATCTAACATTTCATTCGAAAGTATCCTGTCCTTTTTTCATCCTTTATTTTCCAGCCGGCATGTATCTCAGAAGTTCTCCTGCCACGCTGGAGATTGGCATTGTCTGAAGCCATACATGTCCAGGTCCGGTAACAACTGTATTGAACACACCTTCACCGCCGAATACCATATTCTTAAGTCCCGGTACTGTCTGAATCTCCATGCTGCAAGTTGCATCCATTGCTGCAAGATATCCGGTATCTACTACAATCTGTTGTCCCGGTCTCAGTTCATACTCTACCACATGTCCATCAAATTCAAGAAATGCTATTCCATTTCCCGAAAGTCTCTGCATGATAAACCCTTCTCCGCCGAAGAATCCTGCTCCGAATTTCTTTTGGAAGAAAATAGAAAGATCAACACCTTCTTCTGAAGCGAGAAATCCTGACTTCTGTACGATCAACTCCTGTCCCGGTGCAATCTGGCGTGCTACAATCTGTCCCGGAAAACTGGATGCGAATGCGATCATCCCATTACCTCCCGTTGCTGTATAACGGTTCTGGAACAGTGCCTCGCCTGAAAACATTCTTCCAAATGCTTTTCCGATTCCTCCGTTGGAAGTCGTCTCCATTTTCATATTCGGAGACATCCAACTCATAGAACCGCGTTCTGTAATCATTCTTTCTCCATTCTCCAGATAGCAGATTACTACCGGAAGGGTATCACCTTTGATTTCATATCTCATGGTTTATTCCTCCTGAATCATTCTTCCTAACATATTCTGTAAAGTTCCATCTATTCTAAGAATACTATTCTTTTACAACATTTTCCAGTCCCTAATCTTCTTTTTTCTCGCTCATCTCCAATTTAGGAAGTATGATCTCCGCCTTGAACAGGTCTGCTTCTGTTGTAATATTTAAATTACCATGCTGTAGCTGTGCAAAGCTCTTGGCAATTGCCAGGCCAAGTCCAGATCCTTCGGTATTTCTTGAAGAATCTCCTCTTACAAAACGGTCCGTGATCTCCTCTGTATTGAAATTCAATTCCCCTGCGGAAACATTTTTCATAAAAATCTGCACGTCATCCGGCCGCTCATTCATTTCTATATAAACTCTCGTATGCGGCATTGCGTATTTTGTAATATTAACAATCAAGTTCTCAAAAATTCGATATGTTTTTTCACTATCCAGCCAGAGAACTACTTTGTCCTCCGGAAGTTTCCAACGGAATTCCAGATGTGCTTCTCTAATCTTTTCCTCATTCTCAAGCTCCGCCTGACGGATCAGTCCTACGAGATCCACTTTCATGTAATTCATCTGGATAGTCTTACTTGCTGCCTTACTCATCTCAAAAAGATCCTCGATCAGGGCTTTCAGACGAAGAGATTTTCTCTCAAGTACTTCTGTATATTCTTTTCTCTTTTCTTCGTCTTTTTCATTCTTTAAAAGATCAATGTAAGTAATGATTGCTGTCAGCGGCGTACGGAGATCATGAGAGACATTTGTCACAAGCTCTGTCTTCATACGCTCATTTTTCACTTCTTCATCCACCGCCTTCTTGAATCCGCTCTGAATCTTCTTTAATTCATCCTGAATCGGACGAAAGATTCCAACATCACCTTCGATTGGAAGATCTAGCTGTCCTTCTGCCAGCTGATTCGTTGATTTAAGCAGCAGCTGATATTTCTTCTTAATTCCATTTAACACTGTCCGCATCACAAAGAATAAAATGATAGAATAAACAATTAATGGTATCAGTCCTATGCTGTAAGAAAATAATTTCACTACTAAGAGCAGAAGAAAGTTCAGGATCACGATTCTGAGGATTCCTTTATTTCCATTATCCCGCAGATCCATCTGAAGAATTGCTTCATATTGATGATGCAAAAATGCTTTCATATCTTTCCATGCTTTCTTCAATAAATGTCTCTTTTCATGTACTTCTCCACGATTTTCCTTTCCCCAACGGATCAGCATTCCTACTATTGTGTGTTCTTCCCAGTAATTTCTTCCCTCTGTAAATATAAGTCGAAGACTCTCTGCCACACAGAAGAAAACTCCCAGTAGGCAGAACCAGATACCCCAGTTGATTCCCAGCATACTGATTGTATTCCACATAATATTTCCTGACGGGTGATAGTTCTCAAAAGACCAGTATACTAAACCTGCAAATGCCGAATAACCTATACCCAATGCAGAAATCCCCAGAATCACTGCAAGTTCGAATGGCATACGGAATAATTTTCCTTCGTATCTTCCAACTTTCGGAATACATGGAAGAAGTAATGCTGCAAGCAGAGCTCCTAAAAAGAAGAGTGCAGCGGAACTCCAGAACACGGAATAATTATAATCCACATACTCGTCTTCCTCCTGATTTGCAGAAATGAATTCATCATAATTTGCATCTGTCATCCCATAAACGATACTGATTCCGTTTGTCTGCTCTTCATCGTCAATCTGATCCTCAAGATCTGCATCCATACAATAATAAGACAGATCTTTCTCCACATCGTACGCTTCTTCCGGTGACAGTTTCGTACCGCTAACTGTTACATTTGACATTGTTCCGGATGTGCCATACTTATATTCGATTTTGAGAACATAAGAATTATCTGACTTCAAAGCCTCGTTTGTCTGGTCGTCATTTCCTTCAAGCAAGGGATTCCCTTCTTTGTCAAAGATCTGATAATCCATATATTTTTTAAAAAGAGAGAATGCACTGTCTGACATTAATTCCATCTGTTCCGATGCATCCATCGCATCTGTGACCTCGCTATAGAGAAGGCGATTTCCTATCGCAAGGGAATAGTCCATTCGCTCAATACACTCTTCAACATCATCTTCTACTGTAAATGTTGATGCGATATTTTTTCTTACCACATAATAACTTTCCACAACACCTGCTGCGAATAAACTAAGAATTACTATCGTTATAATTGTTCTTATCTTACGATTGCTTTTCAAGTTTGTATCCAACACCCCACACCACCTTTAAATATTTTGGTTTCTTCGGATCGATTTCAATCTTCTCCCGAATATTTCTTACGTGTACCATGATCGTATCTGTATTAATTGCCTTTTCCTGCCATACTCTTTCGTAAATCTCTTCGGATGAAAAGACTCTTCCCGGATTCTTTGCCAAAAGAAGCAGAATCTTGTACTCGATCGGAGTTAATTTCACCGGATTGCCATCCATTGTGACTTCTACCGTATCCTCATTGATCTCAAGTCCTCCGATCACATGTACATTCTCCTGTGGTACGAGCTTCTCCAGGAATCTCCGGTAACGTCTCAGCTGAGAATTCACACGGGCCATCAGTTCCATCGGTGTAAACGGCTTTGTCACATAATCATCCGCTCCGATGTTGAGCCCTGTGATCTTATCAACTTCCTCTGATTTTGCTGACAACATGATTACAGGAAAATCGTATTTCTCGCGCAACTTCATCGTCATACGAATCCCATCCATACGTGGCATCATGATGTCAATGATTGCCAGATGAATTTCTTCCTTCTCAAGGACTTCTAATCCTTCGATGCCGTCTGCTGCCTGAAACACCTTATATCCCTGGCTCTGCAGATAAATCTGTACACCTTCTCTGATCTCTTTATCATCCTCTACAATTAATACGTGATTGATCTCCATTTTGTTTCCTCCTAAAAAAATGACCTCCTTTATATATCTACAGAATACTCTGTAAATCTAAAGGAGGCTTTTATATGTTTCAAAAGATTTTCTTAAGCTTACTATAGCTTTTTTAAAAATATTGGTCTTTTAGTTCTCTGCATTCTGCTCTCTGAAGAAAATCTGACCCGTAGAAGCGTCCATTCCGTCCACAATTGCCAGTGACTCCAGCTGGAATCCAAGATTACGGATGATTCTTCCGCCTGACTGGAATCCTTTCTCAATTGCAATTCCGATACCTTCTACTGTAGCTCCTGAAGACTGAACGATCTGAATCAGTCCCTGCAGTGCACATCCGTTCGCAAGAAAATCATCAATAATAAGTACATGATCATCTTCTGAAAGGAACTTCTGTGAAACGATCACATTATTCTTACACTTATGTGTGAAAGATTCAACCTCTGCTACATACATCTCGCCGTCTAAATTGATGCTCTGGGACTTCTTTGCAAATACGACCGGTACATCAAAGTGTTCTGCTACGATACAGGCGATTCCTATACCGGAAGCTTCTATAGTAAGAATCTTATTGATGTTCTTGTCAGCAAATCTCTTCTTGAATTCTGCACCCATCTGATTCAAAAGTTTAATGTCCATCTGATGATTCAGGAAACTGTCAACCTTGAGAACATTGCCCTCTTTTACAATACCGTCTTTTACAATTCTTTCTTCCAAAAAATTCATCTTTCTACCT
>OLPZ01000898.1_pt1 | contig 21607 bp, 20 predicted proteins | sample 1672711 | NCBI WGS metagenome assembly OLPZ01 (sample SAMEA3136716, study PRJEB25190) | human gut metagenome
GGTGTTAAATCATTTGCCGATTGCCTAAATAGAGCTAATGTAAAAGACAAATCCGATACAGAACATCTATATATGGCTATACAGGGATATAACTATGGAAATGGCTATATTGAATGGGCAATCAGCAACTTTGGAGGCTATTCAAAATACAATGCCCAATTGTTTTCAGATGATATGAAAGCAAAACTAAATACATCAACATATGGTGATCCAGAATATGTAGATCATGTCATGCAATATGTGCCAGTTACCTTCAGAGGTGGCATTAATCCAAACTTCAACAACATGGAAGCCTGGATAACAAAAAATCCATATGCACAAGCTGGCTTATATGGCCAATGCACATGGTTTGCCTGGGGCAGATTCTATGAAATATATGGATATGATCCAGGATTTACTGGCAATGGCTGGAACTGTGTAGGCCAACTAGTGGCATCTCATCCAGACCTCTTTGAGAGATCACTATCGCCAAAACCAGGGTCTGTATTCTCTGGCATTGGTGTTAACCACGTTGGTATTGTCATTGCGGTTGATGGCGATAATGTTACAATTCAGGAAGGTAACCTTGACGGCAAAACAAATACTTTCCAAGATGCAAAAAAGGACTGGCATACAGTCACCTATACATTAAATCAGTTAAGATCCTACTATCGAGGTGTTGTGTTTGCCAATCCGAAATAATTCTATATGGTTCTTTTTTGTTTTAATTTCAGTTTTTTGTAGAATTTGCCACCATTCGTTATTTCGGGTGACTCAATAATGCCTGCCGCTTCAAGTATTTTTACTATTTTAATATTTTCATTATTGTATTCAATCCTATGATTTGTATTTTCAAATAAGTTGGATGCTATTTTCGATACTCCTATTTTTTGCAAGATCAACTTCAAATATTTATCATCTATTCGATTAATATCAACTTCAACTAATTCAACCTTTTGATCAAAATTAAGTGCTTCTTCAGACAATAAATCTAATAATAAAGTAATATTAAAATCGTGACTACGTTCATAAACATAAAAGCTCTCAACGATATGGCATCTAATAGCCTTTTTAATTTCATCGTTTTCTTTTGGATAGCTACTCACAACATAATTTAGATTATTAGTATCAAAATGCTCCGTGATGATTAGTAATTTGATTGTATTTGATACATCCAATCCTTCCAAATTGATGTCTACATTTGCAGAATCTATAATTCTTATTTTTTGTTGTTCACTCAAATATTGGGACATCAAAAGCATTCTGATTTCTTCATGATCTTTTCCGTATGAATTCAAATTGGTTATGTATTCATCTAAATTGGCTATTATAAATGATTCTAAATGGTTTTTATAATGTTTTCTGATAAAAGAAATATTACTTGAATTCATTTGGGTTGGCTGTGTAGTTTGCCCAATCCTTGCTATAAAAACGATCATTCAAGTTATAGCTTGGGGCAGGTGTTGGATTACTTACAAAAGGATCAACAGCCTTATCAAAGGCTACCCAACCTTTCCAGCCCATATGAATAGTGTCTTGCATAAAGTAAGGTTGATCGCCATCTTTTGAGAAATCTGCAATATTGGTAAATCCTTGACTTTCCAATTGATAACGGATTTTAGAAACCGTAGCATCATACATGTCCTGATTAAGTCCAGTATAAGCCATCCACTTGCTATTAACAGGTGGAATGACAAATATGACATTTGTATTTGACTTGGCAAATTGATTAAGAACCAGCTGTAAATCACCATATTCTTGAGAAACTTCATAGGAAAGATTTTTCTGGAAACCTTTAAGTTTACCAATCTTCTTAGATAAGCGTTCCTTATAAAAACGGTCATCAATTCCAAAGTCATTTGATTTGGTATGTGCTTCTGCATCTCTTACAGCAAGCTGATCAAGGGCATCATAAGAGAATTGGTCTGGTAACTCTTTAAGATAAGGAAGAACCTTCTTGTCATAATTAGCGTTATTTGACGCTGCTAAAGGGCTAAATAAGCTATCTTCTCGCCTATTTAGCTCTGCCATGAATTGAATATAGGTTTTATCGACAGTATTGAGATCTTGTCCTTTGGCCACTTTAGAAAGTTGAGATTTCATCGTTATCTCAGGTTTCATCTCTAAGATACGTTTAGCAGCATACTGTGAATTTGCATCCGTCTGATTTTGACTTAGGAAACTACTAAGTTGGTCGTTATTAAAGAACTGCTGAAAAGCTGCAGAATTATAACCTTTTTTAGTGAACCATTGCGGAGACAAGACGTACACAGCTGTACCGTTTTGTAATTCTGAAAGCATTTGTTGCATTCCCAAATATTGATTTAGAGAAGCTGACCCACGTTGTCCAATAAAGTATGGGCGATAGTTACGGTCGTATTTCTCTGCTAAAACAGCTGGATGAAGGGCATCAAAACGTAACCACTCACTAGACCCAAAGTAAGGTACAAAACGATGATTCTGGTCTGAAAGAGCGGTAGTTTTATTTTTCCGACTTTTAAAGTTCTCATTCGTCAGCGTTACTGCACTACGTTTTTCAGCCTCATAACTATATTTTCTGCCTTGTGGGTAGGCATATATAACTACTACTACCAAAACCAGGGCACAAATTACTGGACCAAAAATCTGCCATAAACGCTTAAGCATTGCGAAGCTCCGTTACCCCTTCAACAATCTTATTAGCTGTGTTCCAATCATCACGACCAAATTCTGAAACTGGGACACGAATATCAAAACGTGATTCCAATTCAACGATAAGTTCAACAGTTCCCATTGAATCAAGAACACCAGCATCAAAAAGGTCTTCATCCATCATGTCAGATACATCTTCCATGAACAGTTCATCAATAATTTCAATGACTTCTGCTTTTACATCCATTTTTAAATTTCCTTTACTTATTTTTTAGTGAACCAGAGATCATTCAAGAATCCAGAGAAAATCAAGAATGATAGCATAACTGTATTAAATGTGATAAAGATTCCCAAAGCCTTGGTCCATTTATTTTCGGGAAGAGGCTTAAGTCCTGCTTTTTTACGATCTTTATTAATGGTTTTCTTTTTACGTAACCAAGCATCGTTAATAACTAGACCAATACCATGGAATATACCATAAGCAATATAGTACCAAGTAATCCCATGCCAAAATCCCATAACCATCATATTGATGATATAAGCAACATTCGATGTGGTGTTACGATTTTTGAAAACCTTATTTCGCATGAGTACTATGACTAAGCGCATAAAGACAAAATCACGGAACCAAAACGACAGACTCATATGCCAGCGATTCCAAAATTCCTTCATATCACGGGAAATGAACGGTTTGTCAAAGTTAATAGGACTCTTAATCCCCATTAGATTTGAAACTGCGAGAGCAAACATTGAGTAACCCGCAAAGTCAAAGAAGAGATCAAACCCATAAACGTACATAACACCTAATGTGGGTAGATTAAAGATACCGCCTTGGCTCAATGCTTGTGCTTTTAATGGTGGTAAAAGCATACTCCCGAAAATCTGAGCTAAAACAAACTTATAAAGAAAACCAAGCATAATATATTTTACAGCTTGCTCTAACATGTTCAGCAGCTCGTCACGATTAGGAATTGACTGATAATCTTCATTAAAACGTTTGAAGCGATCAATGGGACCACTTGTGAAGGTCGGCATAAAGAGCATGAAGCGGAGGAATTCCCCTAGTGTGAACTCTTTAAGAACTCCATCACGCATCTCGATAATCATACCAACCGCACGGAAGGTTAAATAAGAGATGCCGAGAAAGTTTAAAAGTGACTGGGTTCCGTTAATGGTAGGCTCTACCTTAACAAGAATCAAGGGAAGAACAACAAGAAACGAGTGCAAATAGAAGACCCATTTATTATCCCTTTGACTACGATAACGTTTGTATGAGTATACCCAGATGATTTGCCAGACAATATAGAAAAGCAAAGCTAAGATTTGGCTAGCATGGGTACCTGTCAGAGCAAGAACGATAAAGGTAATACTTACCAAGCATTCATAAATAGCAAAGCGCTTTTTAAAGAATAGACCTATAAAGATTGGTAATAAGGCTATTCCAAGATAGATGAAATAGAAAGGATTACCGTAGGGTTCTAAATGGGGAAGCTGTTTCAAGAAGTCTATCATCGGTTATTAACCTCACTGATAAGCCCCTTGATATCAATTTTCCCATTTGGTGTAAGAGGCAAGCTCTCACGATAGAGGAACTTAGTAGGCATCATGTATGACATCATGATATCTTCCAAGTCAGCTTTGATAGCCTTAGTAATATCGATGTCACGCTCAAACTGGTCACGTACGCCATCCTTAAGAATCACATAAGCCAAGAGGTTCTGAACCTTATGGTCTTTGTTATAACGTGGGACAGCTACTGCTGAATCGATATACTTAGACTTATTAAGGTTTTGGGAAACATCTTCTAACTCAATACGGAAACCATTAAATTTAATCTGAAAGTCCATACGACCACCGTAAAGAAGGAGACCCTCATCAGTCATAGTCCCCACATCACCAGTATGGTAAGCAGGTAGACCATTAAACTCGAAGAAGGCTTCCGCAGTCTTTTCAGGATTATTCATATAACCTTTTGAAACTGCAGGACCCGATACGATAATTTCACCCTGCTGACCATTTGGAAGGATATTACCGTCTTCATCGATAATATAAGTTGGTGAATCTTCCTTGGTATAACCAATCGGTAGACGATTAAGAGTAGCTAGCATCTCATCAGTTACCGCTACTGCTGACAAGGCAACAGTAGCCTCAGTTGGTCCATAAGCATTGACAATACGTGCTTCTGGGAAACGTTGGCGGAGTTTCTGAGCAGTCTTGACAGTCAACTCTTCCCCATCGAAATAGAAATGCGTAATTTCTGGCATCTTCTCTGCATTGAAGTCTTCAGACAACATTGCCATATCTGCAAATGATGGCGTGGATGTCCAAATGGCAATTGGAAGTGAAAAGATAGTTTCAAATAGTTGCTTGAAGTCCTGAGTAATAGCTGAAGGAAGCGCATAGAGTGTTCCTCCAAGTGCCAAAGTTGGCGCCCAGTACATTACTGATAGGTCAAATGAATAAGGCGGTTGAGCCAACATTTGAGGACGTTTTGGAGTCGCAAATTCCTTGTCTGTAATCATCCAGTTGGTGAAACTAAGAAGGTTATTATGCGAAATCTGAACTCCTTTAGGTTTACCTGTAGTCCCTGATGTGAAGATGATGTAATAAGTATCATCACCTTTAACAGGGTGGGTTACTTCATAAGTAGTCTTGTTAGCAAAACTTTCCTTCACTTGATCCAATGTCAAGATTGGTGCTTTAACATCCTCTAGTGGGAAGGCGTTAATAGCAATAATCAGACTCGGCTCTGCCACTTCAACAATAGCTGTCACGCGCTCAAGAGCTGAGTGACTATCAATTGGTATATAGGCGTGACCAGATTTAGTTAAAGCTACGAAAGTTGCCAACATTTCATATTCTTGACCGCCATAAACTACAACAGGTGATTTTTCTGGGATATCAAGGCTATCAATCTTAGCAGCTAAACTATCCGAATCGGCTTTCAAATCGCCGTAAGTATGGACTTCCCCTAAAATATTGTAAACAGGAAAGTCGGGTTGTGATTGAGCAAACTGCTCAATCGTTTCAATCATATCTTTAATTTTTGTACTCGTCATTATTCTTCCTAAAATTCGTTATAGATAAAATTACCTTGACCTTGTCCTAGGTAATTGTAGAGATAAATTAGGGCCATAAAAATGGCGAAATAAAGCAAAGTTTGTCCTAAAAAGACGAGGACATTTTTGTGTTTTAACATTCTAATTTTCGATACCTTTTTTATATAATATCCTCTATATTTTACCATCTTATCGGTATTTTTTCCAATAAAAAAGAAAAAATAAATCAATTTCATTTCTTTTTCATCTCTTACTTTCATTAATAAATAATACATTTAATAGCAAAAAAAAACAGAGCCTAAACGCTCTGCAATTTTTAATTATTTTGTGTTTTTTGGGCTGTCTGCATACGATAGTACATTCCCTTAGTCCTCATTAATTGATTATGTGTTCCATATTCAACGATATCACCATTATTCATTACCAAAATAAGGTCTGCATTCTCAATGGTAGATAATCTATGAGCAATAATGAAACTCGTCCGACCTTTCATCAGTTTAGCAAAAGCTTCTTGAATAAGGAGCTCCGTACGGGTATCAATACTTGATGTTGCTTCATCCAAAATAAGAATTTTAGGAACATTGACAAATATACGAGCAATAGTTAGTAACTGACGTTGACCTTGTGAAAGAGATTGCCCTGCATCTCTCAAGAAAGTGTCGTAGCCTTGAGGTAATTGTTTAATAAAGAAATCAGCATTAGCTGCTTTGGCTGCTGCAACTACTTCCTCTCGACTAGCTTTTGGATTGCCATAGGCAATATTATCATGGATAGTAGCTACTTTAAGCCAAGTTTCTTGTAGAACCATCCCAATCTGCTTGCGAAGACTCTCACGGGTATAATACGTAATATCTCGACCGTCTAGCAAAATTTGACCCTTATCCAAGTCATAAAAACGCATGAGAAGATTAATCAAAGTAGATTTTCCTGCTCCTGTTGGGCCAACAATAGCAACGGTACTCGCAGCAGGAATATCAATACTCAAATCCTTGATAAGAGGTTTATTTTGCAAATAGCCAAATTGAACATGATCAAATTGAAAATGTCCCTGAACTTCTGCTTCGTCCAAAACCGCATTTCCCGTTTCTGGTATTTCATCTTCATCTAAAATCATATATAGACGATCAGCACAGGCTAAAGCACTTTGAAGTTCAGATAGGACAGAAGAAATGTCATTAAAAGGTTTGGTATACTGAGTGACATAGTTTAGGAAGGTAGTCAATTGTCCCACTGTAAATGTGCCTCCCGACATGATGCGATAGGCACCAACACCTGTAATGAGAGCGTAAAGCAAGCTATTAAAAAAACGTGTAGCTGGGTTAACCGCTGACGAGTAAAAGATGGCTCCCTGTGAATAGTTAGCATACTTACCATTAACCTCATTAAAATTGCGAACCATCTGGTCTTGAGCATTTAGAATTTGTACCAGAGCTTCCTGAGTTAGACTTTCTTCGATCAGCTGAGTCTGTTTGCCCCTCCACTTGGTTTGATTGCGATAGAGTTGATAACTCTTCCTAGCAATGAAACGAGCCACAAGCATTGATAAAGGTGTCATCACTAGAACTAAGAGCATCATGAACCAGTCTAAGCGAGCCATGGTAATGATTATGACAAAGATGGTCAAAAGCCCAACGAAAAATTGATTAAAGAACATAAGGAGACCATTATTCAATTGGTCACTATCTGTAGTCACGCGGCTAACCATGTCTCCAGTTCCTTGGCGATCAAGATAACTGAATGGAATAGCATGGATTTTCATCATGACTCGTTCACGTAAACTTTCGCTATAAGAATAAATCAATCGATTATAAATCAAAGGGTTAAGCCACTGGATTGCACTATTAGCTAAGATAAGCAAAAGCATCTGCCAAATCAAACGTGACATCAAAAAGACAGCATTCATCTTAAGAACAGCATCTACTGCATCGCCAAGCAAAATAGGGAAGTAAACAGTCAAAGCAACTTGAACAATGGTCCCAACAGTTGCTAAGGCAAAGAGGTAACGCTGACTTAGGATATCTTTACATAATCGTTTAAGCGTTGACTTGTTATTTCTAGCCTTCATCAGCGACCACCTTTTGATGTTGAGAATAATGAATGTCTTGATAGATTTTATTAGTGGCAAGCAATTCTTCATGATTACCAAGACCAACTTGATGTCCCTTATCAAGTACCAAAATTTGATCAACAGCTTTTAAGCTATTTGTTCTCTGTGAAATAATAATCAAACTAGTTGATTTAAGATTTTCTCTGATAGCCGCTAGTAGACGACTTTCAGTCAAATAATCTAAAGCCGAGGTCGAATCATCCAAAATTAAGAATGGTGCTGGTCGCATCAAAGCACGCGCAATAGTAAGACGCTGACGCTGACCACCCGAAAAATTACGGCCAAAAGACTCCACTGGCTCATCTAAGCCAAGCTCCTTTTCTCTTACAAAATCAGAAGCCTGAGCCATGTCAAGAGCATGCCACAGTTCTTGATCACTTGGTTCGTAATCAAGTCCCAATGACAAGTTTGAACGAATGGTTCCCCTAAACAACTCAGCTTTCTGTGGGACATAGGCAACCCAAGACCGCCACTCTTTGAGATTATTCGGCGACAACTGATTCTTAAAGATAGTCAAACTACCAAACTGAGGTTTATAAAGATTCATAATTAAATTGACCAAGGTCGATTTACCCGAACCTGTACCTCCAATAATCCCCAGAGACTCACCTTCAAAAGTCTTAAAGTCGATTTCTTGTAGCGATGGTTGACTAGCTGTAGGATAAGTAAAAGTCATCTTGTCAATTTCAAGAGCTATGCTTGGTTGATTTGGTTTCTTAATTATTAAAGGCGCTTTAATGTCCTCATCTTGAAGATTGAAGATAGCTTGGACTCGTTTTGCCGAAATAAAGCTTTGGTTGAGATTCGTCAACATCATAGCTAATTTAAGGAGCTCTGCCAAAATCTGCAAAAGATAATTAACCAAGGCGATTAGCATACCTTGAGACAAAAGACCACCTTGAATTTGCACATTTCCTTGCCAAAGTATAGCAATTAAGGTCATATTAACAACCAAGAATGTCAAAGGACTAATGAGACTTGATATCACCCCTGTTTTAAGTTGCCACTTCTTCAACTCTTTATTGACAGTGGTAAAGTTATCTAATTCACGCTCACTCTGACCAAAAGCACGAATAACCCTCATGCCCTCGAGTTGTTGACGAGTACTGGTCACAATTGATTCATTAATCAATCGAATCTTAGCATACAGAGGATTGACAATACGACTAGCTAGTACAATTATAAGAGACAATACCAAGACCATCCCAATAAACCATAAGGTTAAACGTGGGCTGATACGGAATGCCATAATAATGGCTCCCGTCACAATTATTGGTGCCCTTAAAAAGAGTCTCAAAAACTGATTAATACCTGTTTGAATTTGAAAGGTATCTCCAGTCAAACGTGTTACCAAACTTGAAGTACCTATCTCATCACGCTTTTCCTTTGACAATCGCATCATTTTTGCATACAAATCATTTGTTAAAGCTTGGGCATAGCCAACTGCTGCCCTAGATGAAAAATACTGTGCTGAGATAGCAACGACAACCCCAATCACGGCAAGTCCGAACAAGAGAAAAATCATCATAAACAGATGATTTTGGTCTCTATTTGGAATAGTTGTATCGACAATTCCAGCAATCACCATAGGAACTAAGAGTTCGAAACTAGCTTCGATTAATTTAAAAACAGGTCCCAGGATACTATCTTTAACAAATCCTTTGAAATAAACTAATAATGCTTTCATTTGTCTTTCCTTAAGAATGGAGGTGGTTACTCTTAGAGACGAGAGAATATTCGTATCAGAAAGAGATTCAACTGCACTTCTTTGGCGTAATAAATATTTCCGCCATTTGTATAAAGTTTTCCCCCACCATAATACATGGCAACAGGTTGATAATAAGTATAGGTTTCCCCACTAGTGTTTCCTAGACTTGGAGCAACGACATCTTTAGAATAGGCATTTGCTAGTTCAACGGTGTTAACACCACCGTTATCAGCAACATAATCAATATAGGTCTTACCAAAGTTATAAGCTTGCACTGCTGTCCAAGGATCGACCTTATGGTGGACAGCTTCTTCAAGATTATCCGAAAGCACCTTTACCCCCTGACGGATACTTTCTTTTTGATCTGTAATGGAGTTGGTCACCCCCGTAGAACTTTCACTGGACTGCATTACGTCGTCTGTCTTTCCCTTGGTTTCTGTGTAAATCATAGCAAGAACCAAATCGACATTAGTTGTATTTTTAATGTCATCCTCTGCTAAGACCTCCTTAACCAGGGATTCATAAGTTAGGACATGTTGGATATTGGCATGGATTCGATAGCATTGGATACTTATTATGAACACTACGACAAAAACCACCAGACGTCTTATCCATTTAAACATATTATTTATTGACGATATCCTCGATATTTTTGATGAGAATAGAGTAGGTGCCATCAGGATTTTGAATAAATTCAACACTATCAGCATCCTGATAAACGTTATTCGGCACAATTAACTCAATCCCATTTGATAACGATAGTTTTTGATTCTCCAATTTTTTAATTTGACGAGAATGGTCAATATCTGAAACCGAAATGGGTTCAGGAATAGCTTCTTTTAGCTCATCAACGAAGGTCAAACGAGCAGTCAAATTATTATCAAAGAGCTGGTCCGCTAATTTTTCAGGTGACAACTCTTGATCTTCTTCCAAATTATTGAAAATAGCAGATTTCATTTTTCCTTGGAAGTTAAAGTCATCCTGATTGAAATTCTCAGCAATCTTCTGAGCAGTATCTTCAACCATCTTAATCGATTTTTTAACAGACTGCTCAGGTTGGACCTGCAACAGATTTTCAGAGAAATAATTGGCAAAACTACCATTATGCTTAATACGTTTTTCAATCAGATAATACTGCTTACTACTACGGTTGATAACCAAAGCTTCATCTGGTGTCTGGGCCGCAGAAGGCAGATTATTTTGTGACAACTGAATAGGATGCTGACTATTTCCCAAAGAATGAACCAAACTATCCTTAAGAGCAATGCGCAAGAAAGCAAAATATTCTTGACCTTCTTTATCAAACTGAATAAAGACCAAATCATTGGTCTTTTGATCTTCAGAAATGACAAATTCTTCCTTCCAAAGTTTGGAAATTTTGACTGAACTTTCCATCAAATCATTTCCTATATGACTGATGAAAACATTCTCTGTATCGAAATACCCTCGTTTAGCCTCATCAGAAAAAACCTTAGAGAGTTTCTTTCTAAAATACTCATCTAAACGTGGCGTTATTTCAATAGGTGATTCTGCCAAAACCAGCTCCGTATCATTTGGCGAAAACTGATGAATGATAATGCGTTTAATATATAGATCTAACATAATTTATTAATAGAGTGGGAAAGCATCTGTAAGAACTTTAACGTCTCCACGAATGCGTTCCAAAACTTCAGGTTTATCGTGATTTTCCAAAGCTTCAACCATCCACTCTGCAATCTGACGGCTCTCAGCTTCACCCATACCACGGCTTGTAATTGCTGGACTACCGACACGAATACCAGATGTTTTGAATGGAGATAACTGCTCATAAGGAATACTATTTTTGTTCAAAGTAATATTTACTTCTTCAAGAACGTTTTGCGCAACCTTACCATTTTCGACAACTTTAGTAACATCAACCAAGAAGAGATGATTATTAGTTCCACCTGAGATTACTCGGAAATCTGGATGTTGGTTGAAAACGTCCGCCATGGCAGCAGCATTCTTGATAACATTTTCACCGTATTCCTTAAAGGCAGGGTCAAGTGCTTCGTTAAGAGCGACAGCCTTGGCAGCAATAACGTGTTCCAGTGGGCCACCTTGCAAACCAGGGAAGACCGCAGAATTCAATTTCTTAGCGATATCTTCATCATCAGTCAAAATCAAACCACCACGAGGTCCACGAAGTGTCTTGTGGGTTGTTGTAGTTGTCACATGTGCATAAGGAACCGGACTTGGATGATGACCAGAGGCTACAAGACCTGCAATGTGAGCCATATCTACCATGAGGTAAGCACCTACAGCATCAGCGATTTCACGGAATTTAGCAAAATCAATGATACGTGAGTATGCTGAAGCCCCTGCCACGATAAGTTTGGGTCTCACTTCTTTTGCTTGAGCAAGGATAGCATCATAATCAAGAAGTTCACTTTCCTTATCAACATTGTAAGACACAAAGTTATAGGTCTTACCAGAGAAACTAACTGGTGCACCGTGTGTCAAGTGACCACCCGCTGACAAATCCATCCCCATAACTGTATCACCAGGTTGGATTAAAGACATGTAAACAGCAGCATTGGCTTGGCTACCTGAGTGAGGTTGCACGTTAGCAAATTTTGCCCCAAAAAGTTTCTTAGCACGTTCAATGGCAAGGGTCTCAACCACATCAATAACGGCTGTACCACCATAGTAACGTTTACCTGGATAGCCTTCTGCGTATTTGTTAGTCAAGAGCGTTCCTTGAGCAGCCATAACGGCTTTAGAAACCACGTTTTCAGAGGCAATCAATTCAATATTATTTTGTTGGCGTTCTGCCTCAGCATCGATGGCGTTCCATAGTTCAGGGTCAAATGCTTTGTAATCTTCTTTATCAAAAATCATTGAGGTCTCCTTTGAGGTCTAATGGGCTTTCAAACAACTCACCCACAAACAGTCGAAAGTTATATCACTCTTTTTTAAGTCTCTGTTAGTCATTTTATTCCATAGTCAACTCTGGAAGAGCTGCCAATAGGTCATCTTTTGTTATTTTCCCTTGTCTGAGAATCCTAGCAGGTGAAACCGACAAATCCAAAATCGTCGAATCTACACCTAACAAGGCATTATCATCCTGATAGCCAGTCACCTGAAAATCAAATTGCGCTCTAATATCGTCGAAATGACGACCACTTTCCTTTCCAGACTTATTGGCTGATGGACCAATCAAAGGCCCCTCAGCTTGAATCAACTCTCTAGTTACGGGATGGTTTGGTAATCGAAATCCAACCGTTGCCAATCCTGAATTAATCCATCTAGGTACTTGATCATTAGCTTTTAAGATGATGGTCAGAGGTCCAGGCAAAAAAGCATCGTACAATTGTTTCAAATACTTGGGTTGCTCCTTTGAATAGAAAAGGATATCTTCATACGAGGCTACATTCAAATTCATGGCTTTGTCTCTAGGACGATTTTTTAGCTCATAAACATAATTGACTGCCTTCTCATCCAAAGCCTTGGCAAACAGACCATATACGGTCTCTGTAGGGAGAACAACGGCCTCACCATTATTCAAAATTTCTCTTAACTGTTTCTTACTTTCCATCATCCATCACGACCATTCTATCCTGTCCAAATTGATCCTTAAGGACACGCACATGCTTATCTGGAAAATGTAGTGACAAAAGTTTCCTTAGATCTTCGCCTTGCTTATAGCCTATCTCAAAATAGAGTTTTCCTTGAGGATTTAGATACTTATCTGCGTCCTCAAGGATTTGTCTATAAATGGCAAGTCCATCTCCATCAGCAAACAAGGCCATCTTGGGCTCGCTAGTCAAGACATTTAAACCAACTTCGTCCTTATCATTTTCAGAAATATAAGGAGGATTCGACACAATGATATCAAAACAACCGGAGACATTTTCAAAAACATCCGCTAGAACAAAGCTGATATCTACCCGATTTAGCTTAGCATTATCCTTAGCAAGTACCAAAGCATCAGCTGATAAGTCACTAGCCGTCACTTGCCACATAGGACGACTCTTTTTCAGGGAGACCGCAATAGCACCACTTCCAGTGCCTATATCAAGAACCTTGAGCTCTGTGTTCGGGTTTTCTGCCAAAATTAGGTCCACTAATTCCTCAGTTTCAGGACGAGGAATCAAAACACGCTCATCAACTTGAAAACGTAGACCATGAAATTCCTCATAACCTAAAATATATTGGGCAGGCTTGTGAGCCGTAAGTTGCGTGAAAATATGAGCTAAAAGATTTCCGTCTTCCTCCGAAACTTCCTGTCTCAATTGAAGAACAAAATGAGTCAAATCCCATTGTTTCAAACCACGATAAACAAAGGAAATGGACTCAGGTTCTTCACCGATAGCTTCAAGCTCCTTCTCGTAACCGGCCAGGACATCCGCTAAAATCATTTGTTAAGCTCTTCCAATTTTTGTGTTTGATCGTAAAGAACCAAAGCATCGATAACTTCATCCATTTTGCCAGCCAAAATCGTATCTAATTTTTGAAGAGTCAAACCAATACGGTGGTCTGTGACACGGTTCTGTGGAAAATTATAAGTACGGATACGCTCTGAACGATCCCCTGTACCAACCGTAGATTTACGCTCAGCATCTTGCTCATCTTGAGCAATTTGTGCAAAATGGTCCGCAACACGCGCACGGATAATCTTCAGGGCTTTATCACGGTTTTTCTGTTGGGTACGTTCTTCTTGCATCTCAACTTTAATTCCAGTAGGAATGTGAACCATACGCACCGCAGTTGCAACCTTATTGACGTTCTGTCCACCGGCACCAGAGGCGTGATAGATATCGACACGAAGATCCTTAGGATCGATTTCGTACTCCATTTCTTCAACTTCTGGCATTACCAAAACAGTTGCTGTAGAGGTATGAACACGACCTTGACTTTCAGTCACAGGGACACGTTGTACACGATGTGCTCCAGACTCATATTTGAGTTTAGAGTAGACTGATTCTCCTGAAACCATGGCAACCACTTCCTTGATACCACCAACACCATTGTATGATGCTTCCATTACTTCAAAGCGCCACCCTTGTGTTTCAGCGTATTTTTGGTACATAGCTAGGAGGTCACCCGCAAACAAGGCAGCCTCATCTCCCCCAGCAGCCCCACGAATTTCAAGGATGATATTCTTGTCGTCATTAGGGTCTTTTGGCAAGAGGAGAATTTTCAAGCGTTCTTCATACTCTTCTTTAGCTGCTTTGGATTTTTTAAGTTCTTCCTTAGCCATTTCTTCCAAATCAGCATCACCACTAGCTTCCTTAATCATCTCTTCAGCATCTGAGATATTTTGGATAACTTGCTTGTACTCACGGTAAGCTATGACAGTTTCACGGGTGTTAGCCTCTTCACGCGACAACTCCATGAAGCGTTTGGTATCTGATACAACTTCAGGGTCGCTAAGCAATTCGCCCAATTCCTCATAACGGTCTTCAACCGCCTGCAACTGATCATAAATGTTCATTTGTTATTTTTCTCCTTATATACCTGATAGTTATCTTTAATTCTATTTCAAAGGAACTATTCTTTCTCGAGGCGGATTAAACCAATGTTTTCGGCAAACCGAGATATAACTTTCGTGACCTCCAATTTGTACCTGTACCCCCTCATAGACTGGCTCACCATCTTCCATGCGTAGAACCATGGTTGCCTTTCTCGAACAGTAGTGACATATGGTCTTAATCTCTTCGATTTTATCAGACAAAAGCAAGAGATACTTAGATCCTTCAAATAGATTGTTTTGAAAATCATTTTTGAGACCAAATGCCATAACTGGGATATCTAACTCGTCAACAATTCGTGCCAAATCATAGACATTTGCACGAGTTAGAAACTGTGCTTCATCAATCAAAACGCAATAAGGCCGCGGACTTATATCATCAATGTAATCAAAAATATCCGTGTCATTCCCAATTGGATAAGCCTTACGTCTCATACCAATACGACTGGAGATATAGCCGACCTCGTCTCGATCATCTAATCGACTGGTCAGTAGCACTACCGGCTTTCCTTGCTCTTCGTAATTATATGCAACCTTAAGAATCTCAATGGATTTCCCAGAATTCATGGTGCCGTAGCGAAAATAAAGTTGTGCCACACCAGACTCCTCTAAAATTTTTATTGTACCTATTTTATCATAATTTTAAGCGCAAAAGGGAGAGAGTCCGAACAATTTTTGAAAAAAAGTTCGTCTTACTCCCTTAATTATAAAGTGGGACTAAAAAGTAACTTAAAACTTTTCAATAATCTTCTCTTGTGAAACTCCTCAACTCTAAAATACTATTTGAGGTCCTACTAAATAAGAAGTATCGTTACTACCACTTCCTTATGAATAGGCTTTAGCTAATCGTGCAAGGAGTTCTTCTTTCTCTTCATCACTAGCAAAGGAAGCTTCAATCGCTGTCTTATTATGTGCATAGAAATCTTGAACTGTGCTATCAAAATACTTGTGATAGAGTTCGTATTCCTTAGTTAAATTTGTATCAGAAACCGTACGATTGTCTGTATTAATCGTAATATTAGCACCTGCTGCTTTCATTTTAAGGTATGGAAAATCATTAACAGTCACTGCTGCCTTGGTCTGTAGATTACTTGTTAAGCATAACTCACCCGTCACACCGTTTTTGACAAATTCATCCAAAAGTTCTGGTTCTTGAGCCAGAATAGTCGCATGACCATTACGCTTAATTCCCATAGCAATTGACTCAGCAAGAAAAGCCGGACAGCCACACTCACCAGCATGAAAGGTCATAGGACGGTTGTAACTTTTGACTTGTTCAATAAGAGGTTTAATAGCTGCAGGTCCATAATTAAGCTCATCTCCAGCGAAATCAAAACCAACAAAGTCACTATCTCTGACTTGATTAGCTTCATCAAGAATACGAGCTGTTAATGATTGATCTGACTGGCGCATGCCACAAACCAGTGCCTTAGCAATAATACCAAATTCTTCTTGAGCTTGACGTAATCCTTGACAAACAGCATCAATTGTCTCAGTGACAGTCAATCCCTTATCCATCGACAATTCTGGTGCGAATCTCACTTCAATATAGATAACATTTTCTAAAGCAGCTTGTTTGGCAACATCATAAGCAGCAATAGTTAAAGCCTCATTAGTTTGTAGTAAGGGGCGAATATAATCAAAGGACTCTAAATATTCTAGGAGACTCTCACAGGTAACCGGCGCTGTCACGTGCTGTTTGAGCTCCTCATCATCCTCAGGCAAATCAATCTGTGCCAACTCAGCTAGGTGACGAATGGTACTTAAAGATAAAGAACCGTCCAAATGGCAGTGCAGTTCTATTTTAGCCAACTTATGAAAGTCAATAGCAGTCATATTTCTTTTCCTCTCTAAATAATATTCTATTAATTCAGATAAAATGATTTATAATCTTATCTTACCTATCAAGAATCAATATGTCTTCTCCAAAAGAACGTAGTCGATTCTTGAAATGCCATCAGAATTTTGTTAGGATGTGACTATCAAGAATACGAGGAGAAACTTTATGTCTGACTATATTTTACCAGAAGTTTGGGAAAATCCAACCTCTATGGGAGGTACCTGGGGTGGCCTCAATCAACCTACAGCTGGTGCACGTTTTGAACAAACTTTACCTAAAGGTGACCAACCTTTCCAGCTCTATACTTTCCCAACACCAAATGGTATCAAGGCAACTATCATGCTAGAAGAACTGAAGGAACTTGGTGTGACTCAAGCAGGTTATGACGCTTATCGTATTAAGATTGGTGATGGTGACCAATTCGGCTCAGACTTTGTTGCAATTAATCCAAACTCAAAGATTCCAGCCATGATGGATTATTCTGAAGACCAACCAGTTCGTGTCTTTGAATCAGCTAACATTCTCCTTTACTTGGCTGAAAAATTTGGCAAACTCATTCCAACTGATCACACAAAACGTACGGAAGTTCTCAACTGGCTCTTTTGGCAAACAGGTGCTGCTCCTTTTCTAGGTGGTGGCTTTGGGCACTTCTTCCACTATGCACCTGAAAAAATCGAATATGCCGTCAACCGTTTTGCCATGGAAGCCAAACGCCAACTTGACTTGCTTGATAAAGAATTAGCAAACAAACCTTATATTTCTGGGGATGAATACACCATCGCTGATATTGCTATCTGGTCCTGGTATGGCCGTCTTGCTCAAGATAAGATTTGGGACAAGGCTGGTATTTTCCTTGATGTTAAAGAATACAAGCACCTTCAAGCATGGACTGAGAAGATTGCTAACCGTCCAGCAGTTAAACGCGGACTTGAAGTCGAATATAAAGAGATCTAATTTTTGTAACGGTTTGCCTAGGCTAACCGTTTTTCTATAATTTCATGATATAATAAAGGCAAACTCACAAGGAGACAAACATGACTTTATTTCAAGCAATTTTAGAAAAAATCAAAGCCTACGACACTATTATTATTCACCGCCACCAACGACCAGACCCCGATGCCATTGGTAGTCAGATAGGGCTAAAAGAAATTTTAAAAACAAACTTCTCAGATAAAAAGATTCTTGCAACAGGTATCAATGAACCTACCTTATCTTGGATTGCTGAGATGGATGAGGTGCCCGACAATGATTATGAAGGTGCTCTTGTTATTGTTACCGATACAGCCAATACTCCACGTATTGATGATGATCGTTATGATAAGGGAGACTTTCTTATCAAAATTGACCATCATCCTAATGATGATGCTTATGGAGACCTGCTTCTGGTTGATACCTCTGCTTCAAGTGCCAGCGAAATTGTGACCGACTGGGCTCTCACTCTTGGTCTTTCCTTGTCAGATGCTGCTGCTCGTGTTCTCTACAATGGTATTGTTGGCGATACGGGGCGATTCCTCTACCCATCTACAACACCTAAAACACTACAAATCGCTGCTAAACTTCGCGAATATGACTTTGATTTTGCATCTATGGCTCGGCGAATGGATAGTTTTCCTTTCAAAATTGCTAAACTTCAAGGCTATGTTTTCGATAATCTTGAAGTTGATGAAAATGGGGCAGCTCGCGTCGTCTTAACTCGAAAAGTTCTTGATGACTTTAATATCACTGATGCTGAGAGTTCTGCTATTGTTGGAACTCCTGGCCGGATTGATAGCGTTGAATCATGGGCTATTTTCGTAGAGCAACCTGAGGGCCATTACCGTGTACGTCTTCGTAGTAAAACCATTGTCATCAATGAAATTGCCAAACGCCATGACGGTGGAGGCCATCCACTTGCTAGTGGAGCCAATTCCTACAGCTTAGAGGAAAACGAACAAATCTATCAAGAAATTAAGGATACTGTTGCCCATGCAACTCACCAATCGTCGTGTACATCTCATGGGGACTGTGATTGATGTCTCCATCTATCATAAACAGCCAGAGCCTCTACTTGATCAAGTTGAAGCGTTGCTTAATCTTTATAATAAGCGTTTTTCCGCCAATGATGACAGTTCCGAACTCATGAAAATTAACAAGGCGGCAGGCTTACATCCTGTGAAGATCCACCCAGAACTTTTTGAACTTATTTCTCTTGGAAAATGGCACAGTTGCCAGCCGGGCAGTCACCTTAATATTGCTATTGGACCTCTCATTCAGACTTGGCGAATCGGCTTTTCTGATGCAAGGCTTCCCTTTCCTGAAGAAATCACTCTGCTCCTAGATATTATTAATCCCAATGCTATCGTTCTATCCGAGGAAAATCAAAGCGTCTTTCTCCAAGAAAAAGGCATGAAAATTGATCTTGGTGCTCTGGCAAAAGGTTATATTGCAGATCGTATTGCAGATTATCTAAAAGCTGAAAATGTCACTAGTGCTCTGATTAATCTGGGTGGCAATATCCTAACATTTGGACCAGCCTTACACAATCCTGATCAAAAATGGCGAATTGGTATTCAAAATCCTAAGGAGACTAGAAATACTAACCTTCTAGTACTTGCCATAAGAGATCAATCTGTAGTTACTTCAGGGATATATGAACGCACTTTTGAGATAGATGGCAAAACCTATCATCATATTTTTGATAGTCAAACTGGCTATCCAGTCTCTAGTGACCTAGCTAGTCTCACCATTATTTCATCTCTCTCAGTGGATGGCGAAATTTGGACCACCCGTTTATTTGGACCAAGTCTCGAGCGCATTTTCCAGGAAGTTAGCTCACAACCTAATCTTGAAGCAATCATAGTTGATAAAGATAATTACTGCTTCCAGACAGCTGGCATATACAAGATTCGACTTTCCTAAAAAATAGTAAAAAAGACTTGTCAAGAAGACTAGCTTTTGATAAACTAAAATAGTTAAAAAAACTATGGTACGGAAAGTACCATGGCAGAAAGGAAATATTTTAACATGAAAAAAGATATCCATCCAGATTACCGTCCAGTAGTATTCATGGACACAACTACTGGTTACCAATTCCTTAGCGGTTCAACTAAACACTCAAACGAAACAGTTGAATTCGAAGGTGAAACTTACCCACTTATCCGTGTAGAAATCTCATCAGATTCTCACCCATTCTACACTGGCCGTCAAAAATTCACACAAGCAGACGGACGCGTGGATCGTTTCAACAAGAAATACGGTCTCAAATAAGCAACCTCTTGTTGTTAAGCCATTTCAATTGGAATGGCTTTTTTCTGTGTTCTCGGCTATAACCTCTCCTTCATATTTAGAATTTAAAAAAACAGCTTCCCAAGGGAAACTGTTTAATCATCTTATCCTGCTTTACCAATAGCCAAAGCCCAGATAAAGAAAATAGCAAATCCAAACAAGAAAATCAAACCTGCAATAGCAAGCCCTTTCAACCAAGTTGGAAGGTTTTTCTTCTCATTTGTAACAAGGACATAGTTCAAAAGCGCAAAGAATGGTGTTGTAAGGAAAGAACCAATCATAGCGAAACGAAGCATTATTGCTACTTGACCTTGGAAGAAGAAAATAATGATAAGACCAAGAATAGATGTCAAGGTCATCCAAACTTTCAAAGGTGACTCATTAGAATCTTCTTTGTTAAACAAAAGACGAAGAGATGTTTCATTCACACGTGAGTAACCATCAATAACTGTAATTACAGTACCGAAGATACACAAGAAAGCAATAAAGGTAATCAAATAACGTGACCAGTCACCAAGTACTGATGCGTACATATCGACAAACTGAGCAATATACTTAGCCGAAGCAGCTTCAACAGGTTTACCAGTTGGATATTGGATAAGGGCACCAAGTGCTACAAAGAATACTGCAAGTATAGCTGCTCCGATATAACCAACGTTAAAGTCAAAGAGTGCGTCTTCGCTATTAAAATCAACTGTTTTCTTTTTCTCAGCTGACCAAAGTGAGTTGATAGCTGAAATCTCAATTGGAGCAGGCATCCATCCAAGAAGTGATACGATAAATGGAAGGGTAACTAGCTGCCATGGTGATTTTTCAACGAAATCAGCTCTGTACTCCGGATGTTTGATTGCCGCAATAACAACTGCTGCTACTGTTGCAATAGTCAAAGCCGACATGATCCATTTAGCCATACCGTCAAGAAATTTGTAACCACCAAAGAGTAACATACCCCAGATAATTGCCACCAAAATAATTGACCATGTAGTAATACTCAAACCAAGCATTGGAAAGGCACTGGCAATGATGGCTGAACATAGAATGGAAACTCCCGCTGTGTTAACCAAGGCTGAAAAGACATTCAAGATGAAGAATACCCAGAGGTAAAATTTTCCCTTTTTAGCGTAACCTTCAACTAAAGTTTTTCCTGTATCTGCGGTATATTCCGCACCAAAACGGAAGAACGGATACTTGAAGACATTGGCAAGAATAACCAGACCTAGTAAGGCCCATCCATAAGAAGCACCCGCTTGAGTTGAGGAAACGATGTGGGAACCACCTACAGCAGCAGATGCCATTAGGATACCTGGTCCCATTGCTTTTATTTTACTACGCCAGGTAGACTGATTAGTTGCCTCTATTTTTGACATAAAAAATCTCCTAAAACAAATTTTCAGAATAATCTGAATTGGTAATTACCATTTTACACAATTGTTGGAATAATTTCAATAGCTTTTCACATATTTTCTGAAAAATTGGCTCTATAATTTCTGTAGTGGGTAAAACCACTGTAGAGATTATAGAGCTTTTT
>OLPZ01000912.1_pt1 | contig 21475 bp, 22 predicted proteins | sample 1672711 | NCBI WGS metagenome assembly OLPZ01 (sample SAMEA3136716, study PRJEB25190) | human gut metagenome
TAAACCCTCATTTGCCTTACCACGAACTCCATCTGTTCCAAAATACTTACCCATTTCTTTAAAGCCTCCATTTATTACATGTACTCAACTACTATAATCAAGTTAAGAATATTTCTAACAACTATGTAGTATAATATACATCTTTCTGTAAAAGTATAACACACCATAAAGTATCCTACAAAAAAAGAAAGATCTTCATCCTTCTATCCATTAACTTTAATTGTTTCACCAATCATTCTTTCAGCCCATACAGGATACAAATCCTGAATATAATGGACTCCATCCTCTTGATAATACTTATCCTCATCAGGATTTGAGATATCTGAAATATCTACATAATTCCAACCATTTCTTTGACACATCTCTTGTAATTGACTATTAAAATCATCCGTTTTAGACCATTCAGAATGTTCTTCAACCGCAGCCGACGTAGAACAAACAATAGAATTAATAAATATCCTATGTTTCAGGATCAAATAAGCTGTTGTTTTCCTTTTTTACACACTCCGCCTTATAAATCGTTTTCCCTTCATTTAAAGGATACAATAAAGGACACGATGCATCACATTTACCAGCGATAACTGCAACAAATCCCTCTGGGAAACATTGTTTTATGATGGCATCTTCAACTTCATCATAAGTCGCATCCTGAGCCACTTCTACACTCACATCCTTATAGACACAATCCGAGTAAACATATGGCCCTTTCTCATGAATGATCAATTGCACCATAATTGTTTTTAGTGCAGCACCCTCATTCTCATTGGTTTCATTTCAAACTTTGCAATTGGAGTTATATTCTCCAAAGTTTCATCAACTTCTTCAGCAAATACTGGCAAAACCATACCAGCCTCAGTTACTACACTCAACCCTAGTGATAATAACTGCTTTGTTAATTTGTTCATTCTTAAAACTCTTCTAACAAACTTCATTGCATTAGAATTAAAATAACATTAAAAGCGCTTTTGGTTAGAACTTGACCACAAATCATCACACATTAACAAATCTATATATAATAATTTCACATTATTTTGATTATAAAAAAGAAGAGTTCACCTCTTCTACAAAATCAAAGCTACCATCTTAAACACAAATACTGCAACCAACAAAATCCCAATCCACTTAATGAACTTAAATGCGACTTTGATTCCAAAATAAATTAAGGCTATTGAAACCACAAAACCAAGAATGTCTGACATCTTTCAACCTCCAATTTACCAACTATTTTAATTGATTTTTACCTTCCTTTCAATACTTGCCTTTGATATAATTTAAGTTACCAATAACACAAGGAGTGATACAATGCGAACACCAGACTTAAACTGGATCAAAGACCCACGCGTCTTTCAAGTAAATAGACTACACGCTTATAGCGACCACATATATACAATCGGAAAGGACAAAAAACCAAGCTCATTCTCACTAAATGGAACATGGAAATTCAACCTTTCAAAAAATTATGATTCATGCTTTAAATTCTTCTATAACACAGAATTTAATGACTCCAACTGGAACGACATCCAAGTACCCGGACACATCCAGCTCCAAGGATTCGATAACCCACACTATACAGACGTTACCTATCCTTGGGATGGTCATGACGTGGTAAAACCCGGACAAATTGACATGGACAAAAACAAAGTCTATCAATACCGTAAAACATTTGATTGTCCACAAGACTTTATCGGAAATAAACTTATCCTATCCTTTGAAGGCGTAGAATCCAACATCTACGTATGGCTAAATGGTAAATTCATCGGATACGCAGAAGATTCCTTTACCCCAAGCCGCTTTGACATCACAAAATACACACAAGAAAAAGATAACGTACTATGCGTACGCATCTTTCAAAAATGCACAGGCACATGGCTAGAAGACCAAGACATGTGGCGCTTTACAGGCATATTTAGAGATGTCATGATCTATAAACAACCAAGCCTTCATATACAAGACTTAAAAATCGATACAGACATTGATCTAGACACACAAAAAAGTGTTCTTAGTTGTGTTTGTAAAATGAGCAGCAATGAATCCCATACACTACAAGCCAAACTATATGATCCACAAGGAAACATCGTATGGAATGGCAATATGCAAGATACATTTGAAATCCCAGTAGAAAACACATGCCTATGGAGCAGTGAATTCCCGAATCTGTATCAATTAGAACTCGTTTTATACGATACAAACAACGAAATCATAGAAACCATTCAAGAACAAGTTGGATTTCGAAAATTCACACTCGAATACGGCATTATGAAACTCAATGGAAAACGAATTGTCTTCCACGGCATCAACCGCCATGAATGGGATCCAAAAACAGGAAGATGTTTATCCCAAGAACAAATGGAAGAAGACATTCATATCTTAAAAACACTAAACATCAATGCCATACGAACATCTCACTATCCAAACAACAGCTATTGGTATAAACTATGTGACCAATACGGAATCTACGTCATTGACGAAATGAATCTAGAAACCCATGGAGCTAGTGATATCCTTCCACAAAACAAAACCGAATGGACAGATTGTTTATTAGACCGTGCAAGAAGCATGTATGAAAGAGATAAAAACCACGCCTGCATTCTAATGTGGTCACTTGGAAATGAATCAGGAAGCGGATCCAACTTCATGCTCCTACACGACTACTTCAAAGAACAAGACCCATCAAGACTTGTCCACTATGAAGGCATCACACAAGATCGAACATTCGAAAACGCATCCGATATTGAATCTAGAATGTATACATCTCCAGAAAATGTGAAAGCCTATCTAGAAAGCCATCCAATGAAACCATTTATGCTATGTGAATATATGCACGCCATGGGAAATAGTCTTGGAGGCATGGAAGAATATACCAATCTAGAAGACGAATACGAACAATACCAAGGCGGCTTTGTATGGGACTATGTAGACCAAGCTATTTTAAAAGACGGACAATACTATTATGGACAAGACTTTGACGACTACCCTAATGACTCTAACTTCTGTGGAGACGGCATTCTATTGCCAAATCGAGAAGAAACCGGTAAAAGCCAAGAACTAAAACAACTCTACCGCTATGTCGATATGGAAATTCATTTCGATTCGGTAACCATTAAAAATAAAAACCTATTCTACGACCTAAGCAAAGATACCTTTATCTTTGAATTGAAACAAAATGGACTCGTTATTCAATCCGGCATCTTTAAAACAAGCGTAGAACCAGGCACCACAAAAACAATGCCCGTACAATTTAAACAAATCAATACCCCAGGCTATTACACAAAAACCATCTACTACAAAACACCATTAGGCATTCAATCCTTTGACCAACAAGTCTTTGAAGTCAAACAAGACCCACCCAAAGAACAAGCCATGCTCGTAGTAGAAGGCAAAGAAACAATTGGCATTCAATTTATCGATACCGAATACTTATTCGACAAACGAAAAGGTTTAGTATCCATTCAAGTAAATGATGAAGAAATACTCAAACAAGCACCAAAACCCGTCTTTTATAGAGCTTTAACCGACAATGATCGTGGTGCCAAACAAACTTATGCCAACTGGCTAAATGCAAGCCTATTTCAAAATGTAGTTGACTTTAAAATGATACGAAACTCCAAATGCGCACAAATGATCTATACAATACAACTTGAATCTATTGAAGAAGAATGTAAACTCGTCTATACAGTCTACAACAATCAAAGTATTCAAATCCAGTTGCACCTAGACAAAAACTCACAAAGACAAACACTACCACTCTTTGGAATCGAGTTTGCTCTAAAAGAAGAATTCAAAAACTTCGCCTATTTTGGAAAAGGCGAAAAAGACACATATATAGATCGAGACCATGCTCTAACTGATTTCTACTTTGAAAACGTAGACACAAACTACATTCCATACTTAAAGCCACAAGAACACGGCAACCACACAGACTGCAAATGGTGCAGCCTATCCAACGACACCATTCAAGTAAACATCAAGTCTGAAAAAATGGAATGCATGGCAAGCAAGTATTCCTTTATGCACCTATATAATGCCAACCACACATTTGAACTTCCACAAACCCACACAACCCATCTAAGAATCACAAAACAACAAATGGGCGTAGGCGGAATCAATAGCTGGGGCGCAAAAGTACAACCCCAATACTTGATTGACCAATCTAAAAACCTAGACTTTACATGTACACTCTATATTTCAAAGAAGGATTAACCTCCTTCTTTTTGTTTATACGTTTCGCTATAATACGTATTGTATATGCACGTATATTTTGGTATAATAATTGTGCAAGGAGGACACATATGCCAATGACGTCAAAGGATATGGAGCGACTTATCCTTACGGATGGATGGGTTCCCACAGGCAATACAAACACCCAACGAAAAAAGGTAAAGTGACTATACCATTATCAAAGTCAACTGAACAATCCAGCAGGGCTTAAATAACTCTGCTTGAATATTTTAAAAAGGAGGTAAACAACATGTTGTCAATTTATCCAGCTTGTTTCTTTAAAGAAGAAAATCATTACTCTGTCATTTTTCCAGACTTCAATTACCTTTCCACATGTGGAGATTCACTACAAGACGCAATGGAAATGGCCGTAGATTGTCTAGCCGGTGCATTGTTCAGCACAAAACTAGACAATGAAGATATTCCAATTCCTTCAAAGTTAGAAGAAATGGATCCAACACAAATCGCATCTGAACTTGAATTCGAATTTAAACAATCTTTTGTCACCCTTGTATCTGTTGATGTTGATGAATATGCAAAAACACATTTCAATAAAACCATCAAAAAAACATTAACCATACCCGAATGGTTAAACAATGAAGCTATGAGCAAAAAAATCAATTTTTCGCAAGTCCTTCAAGAAGCATTGATTGCCAAATTGCATTCGTTGTGAATTATAGATATCTAACACATTATACGATCAACCCTCATACCTTCTATTAAACTATTCCTTTTTACTTGGAGTACAAACAATGATACTATCACACCCTCAAAAACAGTAGACCACGATAAGGTCGCAAAAGAACTCGAATTTGAATACAAAAGTTGCTTTATTAAACAGATGAGCTGTAGTTACAAACTACAGCTCATTTTCTGATTCAACCAAAGAGAACTTACAAAAACAATTCAAATCTTGATTTTTTTCATTTTTTTGAAATTATGCAAATGTTTTCCCTTTTATTTCTTAATCAAATTACTATCATTCTTATACTTCGTAAATACTCCTTTTGGATTTTGATTCCAAAAGGAGTTAATATCAAAATGATGGTTTATTAAAACTTGTTTAAGATTCTTACATTTTGCTAAATCACTCTTATACTCACTATTCGATTTACTCTTCATGAGCTCCTTTACATTTGCAATATTACAACTACGCACTAACTCATCCTCTAGATTTTTCACTTCAGGAATAATAATCACCTTTTTCACATTAGACTGTTTTTTTTAAGAAATGAAGATTGTAGTCTAATATATCCGTTTCATCTTTATCTGTATCAAACACCAAGATAACAATCGTTCCAGGTTTTAATTTCATTAAAATATTTTTGTTCAATTTATTCTGAATAACATTAAATACATCCACTTTTCCAGCTTGAATACATTGAAAATCTGTTTTTAATGTATTAATAATGGCACGTTCCCCTTCACCTTCAACAAAGAAATGATAAATATTTTTAGACATGGCAATGGCTCCTAATCTTACAAATCTTCAATTTCATATAATAAATCCAAATTTGGTGAAACCGAAAACAAGTCATTATCAACTGCATTTCTCAATGAATCCGTACTCTTCTTTAGATAATCGGCCGCATTTATTACCTTAATGACTTGATCATCTTCAAATATTTCTTTCTTTAAGAAGTTAAAACTATGCTTAGGAAGAGGCAGATCCAATATATCTAAATTATGTGTTGTAAAAAACAACTGACTATTAGGTTTCAACAAAGAAATCATTAATGATAAAAAGCCTTTTTCGATATCTGAATGTACATACGAAAATTTTTCATCACAATAATAAAAACTATGTTTATCCGATTTAATAGAAGCTACAATTCCCGCAATATCAAGACCAGATTTTGTACCACTAGACAACATAGACGGATTTAATATCTTACCATCTTTTATAAGAATCTCTTCCTTTCCCATCTGAATCGCATAAGTATCTTCAAGTTCATTTAATTTTATAATTCCCTTAATTGCAGGATCTAATACTTTTAAAGTAAGATTCAACACTCTCAAATAGTCTTCATTCTCTTCAATGCGATATCTACTTTTAAAGTACGCATCAAACGGAAACGAAAATAGCCATGATAAATTCTTCAATTTTTCTAATTCCATAATGTAATTCGTATCTGTAAAACCTGTCATTATTGAATCTAGTCTTTTTGCACAAGTCTCATAATTTTCTCTTTGCTTAATATCAGTCGACTCAATTCGAATTTTAATATTCTCAGAAGAATAATCATGATTTTCACTAGGATCAAACTCTGCATTAATTCTGTATAACTTATAAATATCATGATCCATATTCACAAAATCCATTGAAAAAGAAGCTTTTTTATCTTTATCCGCAATATATGACGTAATAATTTCTACATTTCTTTTTCCAATCAAAATAAATATAGAAAGAATCAGACGACCTAAAGACGTCTTTCCTGTCGCATTTGAACCCATAATAATATTCACTTTCTTATAGCGAAAATTTGGTAATCCATCCAAATGTTCATGTTCAATATATGAATTCACAATTTTTTTTGGATACGAAAAATTCACATGAAAATTTCTAAATGCACATAAATTATCCAATTTTAAATCCATAACGATCATATTTCTCAACCTCTCTCTTTTTTTGTATTACTTCTGCTTATTAGAACTAATATCAGTATATACTTATATTGCATTTTTCTCAACTAGAAAAGAAAAGTATAGTTCGTTTGATTTTTAGATATCAAAATGCCCCATACCTTCTATAGATATGAGGCTTTAAACTATTCCCTTTATCCGGATTGCAAATGATAATACTACCAGCACCCTCAATATATAAATAAGCCTCATACTTCTCTTTAGCAAATTCAATCAAATGACCTGTATTACCCAACCCTAATACTTTGGATATTCTTTAGACACCCAATTCACTAACAAGAATAATGATTGCACTTCATCCTGGTATTCCGTATATTCAATCACTCTTTAATTTCATAGTTAATAGTTCCATGACCATCTTTGATTTCAACTCTAGCCATGGCACCATTTACTACATACATATGCGGATATGTATGTCCAATATCCACCTGAAATACAACATTGATATCAGGTAGTGCTTTTTTAAATGCGTCTTCATACCCAATTAAATCCGAAACATTCTTAAATAGTACACGACCCACCAATATAGCCTTCGTATATTTAAAATACCCCATATACTTCATCTTCAATAAAGCACGATACACATCACATGAATTCATTGAAAAAATATCAAAGAACCAAATAATCCCATCCAACTTATAGCGTTCATTAAATTCTTCTACAAAATCATAAGGCGTACCCGCCATATCATTTATACTCTCAAAACAACCACCAAGTAATCTACCCACTACACTACAATCACCCACATACTCTGTCTTTGTGTTTAGTATAGGAGCTCCATCATTATAAAAATCAACATCCTGATGCATTGAACTCGAATGAAGTTCCCTATTCTTTCCCTTTAAAAAATCAAGACACAAACTCGAATATTCATTGATACCATATTCATCAAAACTACCCGCATTAAAACCATACACCGTAGCCAAATCACACTTACAAGTAATGGGAAACAATAAATTTGTTGGATCACTCGCACCCAAGTACCACTTTGGATTCTTTTCAATCCAATCAAAATCAATATACGGCAACGTCTCAAACTGAAAATCACCACCCGCAGCCAACCATACAGCTCCAACACTAGAATCATTCACCAACGAATTCAATTCATCAACCCGAGTTTTGGCATCAATACTTGGTTCACTATTATTACGAACACTAGCTGTTTCAACAATATGAAACCCATTGGATTCAATATACTCTATAGACGCATCAAAACTATCTAGCTTATGCCCTACACCACTCGACATAGCGCAAACACCAATCGTATTATACTTCTCATTTAAAAACTTAGGATATTTCATACACAAAAAAAACCTCCACACCCATTATAAAGGAAAAACGACAAGACACAAAGTCCTGCCGCATTTCCCATAGTTTTAAGATAGAAAGGAAGTTTTATGTATTAGCACTTAATACACCTTTATTATAATCCCTATACAACCATTTGTCTTTGTACTTTTTAGTGAATTTGTATTAAAATCAGTCACAAACTAACATCTTTCAATACTAAATACTGCTTCTAACATAGATTCTCTAAACGAGCATCAATAAGAAAACCATTAACATGAATTGCGATATTCAAATTACCATACTCGCTTCACTTTGTTTCTTAATATTACTATCTACACGAACACTAAAGCTTATTGTATCCATACTCATTTATATGGATGTCAACACAAGAAGATAGCCTTAGCCTTAATAATATATTGTGTAAAATCCGATTGATGGTAGAAATACCAAAAACGGTGTACCCTACCAAAACCAAACGGAAAGTGATTGGAAACGTCAGCCTGGACCCAGGCTAAAAACAATGAGGACTCGGCGAGATGTTCAGACTCACACCAATCAAATTTAGAGCTTTTACTCTTTTTTTATTCCATTTCGACAGTCTCAAGCTAGCGTTTCTTCATTTTCTTAAATATATTTGTTTTCAATGTATACTCACTCTTTCAATACTCTTAACGCTTCCTCTACGTCAGAGTATCGTTTTACCAAAGGATCACACACAATACGTTCAGCCTCCAACATAGCTGCCATTGTTTCCTTGTTTACATCAAAAGGAAAACCACCTACACAAAGAGACTTATTAAGAAACACATTGATCGCAGTATTCAAATCAACACCTAATTCACCATACATGGCTTCACATTGTTTTAAAATATCACTATCTACACAAATATTGAAACTTGTTGTATTATCCATAATATTAGCTCCTTTACATTTAAATTTTCATTAAATTATGCTATGCAATTAAGGCAAAAGTAATACTACACTACCCTTTTGCTTTTCTTAACCCATAAGAAATCTCTGCACTCTTTACGAAATCACTTAATTCTTTGATAATTGTCCACTTAACTGTGTATTAATCGTTTTTCCAAATGCATAGGTCGTTCCAAAGAAACTTTTTTTATTTCTAGTAAGTTTAGAATCAATTCATTTCAAAGAACAGTTACGTACTTCATTTACTGAATCCAAACATTTTTTTGAATTCTTCAACATCTTTTAGATCATGATGATCATTTGTTATTTGAATTTTGATTTTCTTTGTATCCGACATAATACGACAAAATCGATCTATATCAGAACCTTTAATTTTATATGTATCTGTAAAACTCTTGATTGCCATACAACATACCCTACCTTTCAAAAATAAATAACGCTTACCCAGGCCACTACGGTGTGGAAGACGCATCTTTTACCCACTTCAGACGTTCCTATGTCTAGTATACACAAAATTTAATCAACAAAAAAGAGTAGGCGCGCATTCCTACTCTTTATGCATCCTCTATTAAGTCGCGATTTAAGAGAATAAATTGACGGATTATTTCTCACAGAAATATTATAGAGAGAAATAGTTCTATGTGCGAAATCGCTTTCACAAAACCAATAGTATTATATATCAATTTTGTTTATCATGTTTGCACAAATTAGTAATCTGTTTATATTTTTTGTTGAGAATCATAAATAATCAACGCCATGAAGACAAGATCCTCATCTTGTTCATTCAAAATACTATGACCCTTGCCACTTGGCGTAAAATAATGTTCCCCTGGCTTTAAATATAAAGTTCGCTCATGATTATCATCCAGTGTTGCCACTCCAGAAAGAACGAAATAATCTTCGCCATCTCCATTATGCACATGATAACCAACACTACAACCCTTCTTTAAAGTGACCTTGGCATACACACGATTCATACCATGCATCTCTTGAGCACTCATGATATGTTCAAAATGTGCAATACCAGTACCACCCATAAAATTTTCTTTATCTACAACTACCATTTTCTATACCCCTAGATCAAAGAATTATCTTTGAAATAATTGATCTTCATACTTGACTTCACTTCATCCAAAGTCTTTTCCGCTGTCGCATACGCCTTTTTCGTACCCTCTTCTAGAATCTTAACAACTTCAGGAAGTTTAGCCTGCCATTCCAATCTTCTTTCACGAATTGGAGCCAACTCTTCTTGCATAACACTATTTAAGAAACGTTTCACCTTCACATCTCCTAAACCACCACGCTGATAGTGTGCTTTTAATGCATCCAAGTTTTCATATTCCGGCAAATACTTTTCGAAATGCTCTGGCTTACAGAACGCATCCAAATATGTAAATACACAGTTTCCCTCAATCTTACCAGGATCACTCACCTTAATATGATCAGGATCTGTATACATACTCATAACTTTCTTCTTGATTGTCTCTTCATCATCCGACAAATAAATACAGTTACCCAAAGACTTAGACATCTTTGCCTTGCCATCTGTACCCGGAAGTCTTAAACAAGCACAGTTTTGTGGTAATAAGATTTTAGGTTCTACCAAAGTTTCCCCATAAATCGAATTGAATTTATGAACGATCTCCTGCGTCTGTTCAATCATAGGCATCTGATCTTCTCCAGCAGGAACCGTAGTCGCCTTAAATGCCGTAATGTCGGCAGCCTGTGAAATTGGATAACACTGGAAGCCAACCGGAATGCTCGCATCAAATCCACGCATCTTAATTTCAGCCTTCACAGTTGGATTTCTTTGAAGACGACTTACAGAAACTAAGTTCATATAATAGAATGTCAATTCTGTCAATTGACTGATTTCAGACTGAATAAAAATTGTTGTCTTACTCGGATCAATACCACAAGCCAAATAATCCAAAGCCACCTCTAAAATGTTTTCACGCACCTTATCCGGATTATCAAAATTATCTGTCAATGCCTGTGCATCCGCAATCATAATATAAATTTCATCATATTCTCCAGAATTCTGTAAAAGAACACGATTTCTTAAGGAACCCACATAATGTCCAATATGCAATTTACCCGTCGGACGATCCCCCGTTAAAATAATCTTAGCCATTTCAATACCTCATTCTACAATAATTGTTTCTTCGCAAAATTCCATGTGTCTCTACACATATCATCTAGATTCTTTTCAGCTACCCAGCCAAGCTGTTCCTTAGCACGAGTCGGATCTGCGTAGCAAGTCGCAATATCACCTGGACGTCTTGGTTTGATCACATAAGGAATCTTAATTCCATTCACTCTTTCAAAGGCATGCACAATATCTAATACACTATATCCTTTTCCTGTTCCCAAGTTACAAATATGCACACCCGGCGTATTGTATTTTTCAATTGCTAATACATGACCTTTAGCCAAGTCAACCACATGAATATAGTCACGAACACCCGTTCCATCCGGTGTATCATAATCATCTCCAAATACACCAAGTTCTGGAAGTTCACCCGTTGCCACTTTCATAATATATGGCATCAAATTATTTGGAATTCCCTTTGGATTTTCTCCAATCAAACCCGACTCATGCGCTCCAATAGGATTGAAATAACGAAGTAAAGTTACACTCATTTCTGGGTTGGCAAACTGCACATCTGTTAAGATTCTTTCCATCATCGCCTTTGTAGCTCCATAAGGATTGGTTGTAACACCAAGCTTACAGTCTTCTGTTAAAGGAACCACTTCAGGATCTCCATATACAGTCGCACTTGAACTAAACACAATACTTGGAACATGATACTTTTTCATCATTTTGGCAACTACTAAAGTAGTCATCAAGTTATTTGTATAATACTCAATTGGTTTTTGAACACTTTCACCAACTGCTTTAAATGCACAACAATGAATCACCGCATCCAATTTATTTTCCTTAAATACAGACTCTGTTTTTTCTTCATCTAACACATTGAATTCATAAAACTTAACATGTTTTCCTGTAATTTTATAAATCGATTCCAACACATCTGGTTTTGAATTTGAGAAATCATCAATCACGACAACATCATGACCACTTTCTAATAATTCAACACAAATATGACTACCAATATATCCGGTTCCACCTGTTACTAAAATATTCATTAGTCAATAACCTTGCAACCACCTAGTTTTCTTACTTTTAAAATGTGGCAGCTTCCCTTTCCAAATACTTTTTCAATTTCTTCTTTATATGTAACTACATAACTATTTTCAACAAAGGCTTGAATCGTTCCGGCAAAACCTCCACCATGAACACGACATACGCCATGATCTTTTAAAATCATTTCAGACATAGCTAAACCTAAAGATACAGCCTGGTTCTTATAGTCAAAGTCTGCATATACAGTTTGAAGGAATTTGTAACTTGAATTTCCTGATTCTTGAATCAATGTCTTGAAACCTTCAAAATCATCCTTGTTCAATCTTTCTACACATGTATTTACACGTCTATTTTCATTGAAGAAATGAATAGCTCTTAAGATTGCACGATCATTATTTAAAGCCGTTCTTAAGCTTGCGATATTTGCATAGAACTCATCTTCATCCACTTCGCGAAGAACTTCCTTACCAAAATAGTGAGCAACTTCTTTCATTTCTTGTGGTACAGCACCATAGGCATCTGTTAAATCGGCATGACTTCCCTTTGTATCTACAATACATAAACTGTGATCATATTTTGAGAAATCAACATTCACACTATTTACAATTGGGTTTGAAGTATCTTTAAAGTCAATGGAAATAAGTCCACCTACAGCACATGCACATTGATCCATCAATCCACATGGTTTTCCAAAATATACATTTTCTGCATATTGACCCACTTTGGCGATCGTAACCATATCAATTTTCATATCATTATATAATCCATCAATAATTGTACCAATAATAGATTCGAATGCTGCAGAACTTGATAGTCCAGCCCCCATTAATACATCACTCGTGATGAAAGCTTTAAATCCACCTACGTTATAACCTAATTCTTTTAATTTAGAAACTACACCACGAATCAAGGCTTCACTTGTTCCTAGTTCATCTTCTTTTTTGTCTAAATCATTCAAATCAATTGGTTTGATGTCAAAGTCATCAGAAATCACTTTAATTACATGATCTTGTTTAGATACAATTCCAATCGCATCTAAATTGATAGATCCTGCAAGCACACAACCATGTTGGTGGTCTGTATGATTTCCTGAAATTTCACTTCTTCCAGCAGCACTATAAATGCTCACTTCATCATCTCCAAATAATGTTTGGTATTTATCTAATGCAGCAGCATAACGTTGTTTTTGATAGTCCAATAAACTTGGATCTGCATATAGATCTTCAATTAATGCATCATATTTACCGGATATTACTTGTTCTTTAATTTCTGTTGTTTTCATTTTCTTACCTCGAATGTATATGTTGTTTCTTCTTCAAATACTTGTCCTGCTTTTAATAAAACTTTTGGATTCTCTTCTTTATGAATCGAATCGGCGATATAGCTTGTTTCAATACACAATCCATCTTGTGGATGCATAATCTTACCATATTTATCTGTCTGTCCATCTAAGTAGTTGGCACTATAGATTTGTGCTGTTGGGTATGTTGTGGATACTTTTAGTTCAATACCACTTAATGGACTGTATAAGCACACTTGATTTTCTTTAGTATCAAATACATATGGATGATCATATCCTCTTGCACTAATTAATTGTTCATCCTCTGCATGAATAGAATCTCCAATTCTTTTTTCTGTATTAAAATCAAATGCAGTCTCTTTAACATCTCTTAATTCACCTGTATATAATCCATCTGGATCGACGCAGCCAAATTTAGATGCTGAAATTCGTAACATGTGATCATCAATATTCGATGCATGTCCATTTAAATTGAAATAGCCATGGTTTGTGATATTGATCAACGTATCTTTGTCGCTAACACCACTATATTGAATGTGTAAACTTGCACCATCCAACCAATAGATCGCATAGAAATCTAATGTTCCAGGATAGCCTTCTTCTCCATCTTTTGAAACATAGTGGAATTTAACGCCATCTTCAATTAAAGAATAATCAAATATTTTATAAGAGAATCCCTCAATACCTCCATGTAGTGAATTTGGTCCATTATTAATAGGCACATGATATTCTGTACCATTCATTGTGAATGTACCTTTTTCAATACGATTACATACTCGTCCAACTAAGGCATTTAAATAGGTTCCATCTCGTTTTTGATAATCTTCAACATGTTCAAATCCTAAAATACAATCACAATCTTGATCATTCTTATCTTTCGTTACAATCTTTAAAAGAGTACAACCAAAGTTTGTAACTTCTACAGTTAAATGTGAATTTGAAATCGATAATACATCAATTCCATTCTCTAATCTTTCTTTTACCTCTACCATAATGTCTTTACAAAACGGCTAAAGCCGTTCAATCCTTCATCATCCATTTTATATACACCGGCATTCTCTAATACAGATACGAATTTCTTTGTGACTTCCATCTCCATGAATGTATCCACATTTGTATAAGAGCATGTCTTTAAGTATTCATACCAGTCTTTGTGTTTTTCAAGTTCTGGATAAGAATCAAAATCTGCTTTTCCAGATAAACATAATTTAATTTGTTCTAACTCTGTTTTTAATCGTGCAGGCAAAATGGCCAATCCCATCACTTCAATCAAACCAATATTTTCTTTTTTGATATGGTGATGTTCTGAGTGAGGATGGAAGATACCTAATGGATATTCTTCTGTAGTACGATTATTTCGTAAAACTACATCCATTTGATATTCGCCATCTTTCTTTCTAACAATTGGCGTTACGGTATTATGACGAACACCATCTTCATTGGCAATAATATCTAAACTTTCATCACTGTATGTACACCATGTTTCAAAGATTTTAGTAGCTAGATCTAATATAGAATCTTTTGATTCAGATGTTAATCTTAATGTAGATAATGGCCAGTAAAGCATATCCACTTGTACATCCTTATATGTATAGCTCTTAACAACTTTTGCGTCTTCCATTGGGAAATGGTGTCTTCCACCTTGATAGTGGTCATGACTTAAAATCGATCCACCAACGATAGGAAGATCTGCATTGCTTCCAATCATATAGTGTGGGAATTTGTCAATAAATGCGAATAAATGCTCAAATGTAGAACGATTTATCTTCATTGGCGTATGTTCACTATTAAATACAATACAGTGCTCATTGTAGTACACATATGGGGAATATTGTAAATTGTATGTATGTCCATTTAAATCTAACGGAATAATACGATGTGTTTGTCTAGCTGGATGATTTAAGTTTCCGGCAAAGCCAACATTTTCTTTACATAATAAACATGCAGGATATGAAGTACTTACGGCATTTTTAGCTTTAGCAATTTCCTTAGGATCCTTTTCTGGTTTTGACAAGTTGATTGTGATCTGAATATCACCATACTTACAGAAATGTGCAAAACTGATATTCTTATCAATTCTTGATTTACGGATATAGTTTGAATCCATACTCAACTTATAGAAGTAATCTGTTGCACTTTTAGGATTCAAAGAATATAGATCATTAAAAGTATTGACTACTTCACTAGGTCTAGGCATTACACAATTCATAATGCGCGTATCTAATAAATCTTTTTCAGTTACAGTATTTTGAATCATACCTTTTTCAACTGCATAATCTAACATGAAATCTAAAATCTCATAGATAGAACTGTCTTCTACTTCTTCTCTTTTAAATTCTTGGATGCCAAATAGATCAATCAATAAATTTGCAGAATAATCATAATCGTATTTCTCGATCATTCCATTCATTAAAGCATACTCTAATAACTGGTTAATTTTTGTGTTCATTTGTTCTCCTTCCATATAACCAAAATCAATCATTTTTTTTACAGCCAAATCCCTTTTCCTGCTACACTATCCACAAAAATAATGATCAATTGTTCATTTATTTATATACGGCTCATCATCAATATTATGCAGATATGGTTACAAATTTAAGATTTGCCCATTCTGTTTTAGTGTAAACGTTTTCTTTATCTGTATCAACATATTCAAACAACAATTTTAACATAGATGTTGGATTTAGGTTTCAAGCAATGATTACTTGTTTGTTTTTGTTTATTTGATGTTTTATTTATACAAAAAGCCATTCTGGTATGAATGGCTCTTATTTAAAATTTTCAAAAGAATCAATCACTTGTACAACTCCAGAAAGCTTTTCGTATTCTTCTTTTTTATTGGCAGAATCCACAACGACTATATTGTGACATCCTGCTTTATAAGCATTTGTAATCCCACTAACACTATCTTCGATAATCAGACAATCTTGAATTTCCACTCCAATATTATGAGCTGCCTTTTTAAACATTGCGATCTTGTTTTCATACGTTCCATCATCATAGACAATCCTAGATGGCTCAATCCATTGGTCTAAATGAAACGATTCGACAAAGAAATCAATATTAGGCTTGATAGATGCAGATGCGATTGTGAATGGAATATTTGATTCTTTTAAATAATCAAAATATTCTTCAGCTCCCTTTACTAAATGAAATGTTGCCTGATCCTCTTTACAAAATTGGCGATAATATTCTTCTTTTAACTGCGAATATTTTTCCATTTCGGATGGATCACACTTCCCACCAAACATATATTCAACAACTTTATTGTTTGGTACACCATTAATGTGTTCATGAAGTTCTTCTTCTTCAATTCCATGATGACGAATATCTTGTGATATTTTTGACCATGCCAAAATATGTTTTGGATTGTCAAAAAATAAAGTTCCATTAAAATCAAATATTACGCCTTTATATTTATGCATTATTAAACCTCTTTAGTTTCAGAAACACGTTTGTACCAATATGCACTTGCCTTTGGATATCTCTTCTGTGTTTCGTAATCTACATAGAACAAGCCATAACGCTTATTATAGCCATTTGTCCATGAGAACATGTCCATTAGTGACCAGACAAAATATCCTTTTACATTAACTCCTGCTTCAATTGCCTTTAATGTGAATTCTAAGTGTCTTCTAATAAAGTCAATACGTGGTTCATCATCAATGATTCCATCTTCAAAATCATCTTTATATCCCATACCATTTTCTGTGATATAGATTGCTTTATAGTTTGGATATTGTTGGCGAATACGTACTAGCATATCAAACATACTTTCTGGATGAATCAACCAATCCCAGTCCGTACGTGGAATGCCTTCCTTTTCCATTCTTCGTCCTACATTTTTTAAACAGAATCTAGAAGTTCCCTTCTCTCCTGTTCCATTATGATGAATATCATTTTCTCCTTCGTAATGTTGAATAAAACGAGATTGATAATAATTCATACCCATGTAGTCATTTAATAGTGCAGCTTGTTTCAATACATCAAAATCTTCATCTAACAATTCTAGCGTACCATTATTGATGCTGACTAAACGATTCACAATTTCCATTGTTTCTGTTGAATAATATCCTTTAAATGTTGCATCCAACAAGAATTGATTTTGAAGCACATCTTCATTTTTAGCAGCCTGGATATCATCCAAATTGTTTTCATCAAATGGATATTTATATTCCAAAGACTGTACAACACCAATCTTTCCATTATATCCTGCCTTTTTGTATTCCAACACAGCCAAGGCATGTGCCACCATCATATTATGCATGATCTGGAATGCTTTCGTCATATTGTATTTTTCGCCATTTGGGAAAGTTCCCTCAATATATGTGTTAGTGGCCACAGCCCAGATTTCATTGAATGTAAACCAATATGTTACTTCGTTTTTGTATTCTTCAAAACAATATTTTGAAAATTCTACGAAAGCATCGATTGTATCTCGATTTAAAAAATCGCCTTTTTGGTAAAGTGTGTCTGGAGTATCAAAATGATGCAATGTCACAAATGGCTCTACATGATTTTTATGACATTCTTGAAATACTCTATGATAGAAATCAACCCCTTCCTGGTTGATTCTTCCAGTTCCTTCCGGAAAGATTCTAGCCCAAGATATAGAGATACGAATTCCATTGATACCAAACATATTACATAGTTTTAAATCTTGTCCATATTGATGATAGAAATCACTGGCTGGATCTGCTTTAAAACGTCCTTGTTTGGCAAGAAAATCATCCCAAGATACTTTTCCTTTACCGTATTCTAGAGTGCTACCTTCGCATTGATAAGCGGCAGTAGCACCTCCGAAAATAAAATCATCCGAAAATTTCATACATTTATCCTTCCTTTACTTGTTCACAAATAAATTCAACGGCACCCTTTGGATCACGCGTTAATTTAATATATTGTGCACCTTTTGTTGCGACAACTTTAGTACCGTATTTAGAAGCATCTTGTCGTACTTCTTCTAAATGCGATTGTACTTGTGGTGATAATACAACAATGTCATAATCTTTCAAAATATCATAATGCGAACCATATGCACTTGCGGTTGCATCAATTGGTAAGTTTTCAATTTCTGCTCCTTCTTTAACGGCATTTGCAAACATTGCTGATGTTCCAGCACCTACACATAATACTAATACATTAATATTTTTATTTAAACTTAAAGGTTGAACTTCTTTAGCTTCTTCTTTTTCAACTTGCTCTTCTAAAGCATCTAATGCTTCTTTTTCTTTTTCTTCTTCTAATAAAGTTGCATCATACGCCTTAATAAATGGCAAGTAAACAATTCCATCTACAACAATTAATACAACAGCTAATACAACAGCTAATAAACTAATTCCTGTACCTAAGATCAATCCAATTGGAGCTGGTGTTGCCCATGGTAATACGTAGATGAATGAATTCATTTTTAATACGTCCACAAAGAATTTGAACAATGATACGTTGATCATTGGAGTAATCAAGAATGGAATGAAGAAATATGGGTTCAATACAATTGGTGTTGCGAATAACAATGGTTCATTTACCGCAAAACATACTGGAACAAATGTTGTCTTACCAACAGCTTTTAATTGTTTCGATTTTGCGAACAACATGAATAAGAATGGTACTACAAGGGTAGCTCCAGTTCCTCCCATTGTTCCTACGAAGTTTCCAAGTCCTACAGTTAATACGTTAGAGGCTTGTTCACCAGCTTTGAATAGTGCTAAGTTTGCATCTACGTTAGCATAAATAATAGCTGCAATAGCTGGTTCTACAATACTTGGTCCGTGTACACCTACAAACCAGAACAATGCCATAGCACCCCAAATAATACAGATTCCTAAATATCCATCGGCAGCAGTAAATAATGGTTGAAGCAATGTGATAATAGCTTCGGCAAAAGTATAATTAAATGCAGTTCTACATGCCACATCAATCAATACACATACTAAAACTGAGAATGAGAATGGGAATACATCTCTAAACATTTGAGAAATAGTACCCGGCACTTCTTTTGGCATGTGAATTGTAACATCTTTAATAACACAAAATTTATACATATTTACTGTAATGAATGCAGAAACAAATGATGCTAGTAAACCTTTTGTTCCTAAATATGTAGTTGAGATACCACCATCTACATTTGAAACAGCTAACAACATAAATCCAACAATACTTGCCAACATAACACTTGTTGTATTAATGACTTTGTTTTTAGGCATTCTACGGTTCATACTTTCAGCTAAACAACGAGCTGTAGTAGCCGCAACCAACAAACCAACAACACCCATTGAATAGTTATATACTTTCCATAACCAGTCAGATACTGTAGCTGGTAATACAATTCCAAAGATTTCTGGAATCGATGCAGCTAGAATAAATACACTTGAGAATAGAATGGCTGGCATTGCAGTTAAGAAACCATCACGAACAGCCCCTAAATAAATATTTTGTGCAATCTTATCAAAGAAAGGTTTTCCTTTTTCAATTTGCTTAATAACCCCGTTTAACATTATTTATTTCCTCTTTCTTCATATAAATTAATAAAATCATCTACAATATCGCGCAATAAAATCGTTGTCATCAAGTGATCTTGCCCATGAATGAAAATGAATCCCATTTCCATGTCTTCTCCTCTAGCCTCTTGTTGTAAGATCTTTGTTTGAGACTGGTGTGCTAAATTAATATTTTCATCGGCTTCTTTTAATTTCTCCTCAACATGTTCAAAATTACCCGCACGCATTTCTTTCAACAATGATAACAATGTACTTCTTGCATCTCCTGAATATGCAACTATTTCAAATCCAACCATACTTAACTCATCTTTAGTCATTTTCTTTTCTCCTTTTACGATGTGGCCTTATCGTTTACATCATTAGTGTAAGCGTTTTCCAATCATTTGTCAACACATTCAAACACTTTTTATCACTTTTTCAAACATTTTAAAACATTTATGTAGTATTTAAGTAACATTTTAATAAAAAGTGTTTGTTTTTGTTTGTTTTGTGTTGACTAAATAATATATGAATGATATCTTTTGTAAATAGAAGAGGATGTTAATATGTTAAAAAAAGAACGTTTAGTAAAAATTGCACATAAAGTAAATCAAAATGGAATCATTACCATTCAAGAAATCATGGATGAATTAGGTGTGTCGGATATGACCGCAAGAAGAGATTTGGATGAATTAGAAAAATCTGGAAAATTACTTAGAGTTCATGGTGGTGCACAAAGCCTTTCTTTTTCAATGGACCACGAATTAAGTCACATTGAAAAATCGTCTGTGCAAATTGAAGAAAAAAAACGAATTGCCCATAAAGCAGCAACTCTTATTTCAGAAGGAGAATCTATTTTTTTAGGTCCTGGTACAACCGTTCAATTTTTGGCTGAACAACTCACAGGCAGAAACATTCGTGTTATCACAAATAGCCTTGCCGTATTTAATATATTAGTGAATCACGCTCCTACTGAAGTCATACTAACTGGCGGTGATTACAGAGATAACACAAATACATTTGTGGGTCCTATCACAAATTTAGTATTGGGTAAATTAAAATACAATAAAGCCTTTATCAGTTGTAACGGAATCTACAATTCATCCATCACAACCTATTCATTAGAGGAAGGTGAATCGCAACAGATCGCATTAGATAATTCTAAAAATAAATATCTATTGGCTGACAACAAGAAATTCAACCGTGCCGACTTCTACATTTATTATGATCTATTTAACTTTGACACTTTAATTACCGACAACACCATTGATGATGAAGTTTTATCACACTACAAACAATATGTACAAATTATGACAGTTTAAAAGGAAGTCAAAATATCACCTCTAACTAATTTCTTTGAATATATATGATAATACCCCATCAATAGTGCCGCATTTACAATCCATGTCAGAGGCCATCCCAAGAATACGGTAATTAATTCAGAACTGAATTGTGTTGCGACAAATA
>OLPZ01000915.1_pt1 | contig 21405 bp, 17 predicted proteins | sample 1672711 | NCBI WGS metagenome assembly OLPZ01 (sample SAMEA3136716, study PRJEB25190) | human gut metagenome
GACCATGTTGCGGCAGCCCGGGCACGCGCACACGACCTCGGCAGCCCCGCTCGTGACGATCTCGTCCACGATGCGCTGCTCGAGCGCGGCGGCGCGGTCCAGAAAGCCCGCGCTCTTGAGCGGAGACCCGCAGCACTCGTCGATCATCGTGGTCTTGCCGCCCAGCTCCTCGATGGTGCCGAAGACCTCGCGGCACAGCTCGGGGCCGTAGGCAGCAAGCGAGCAGCCCGGGAAGAACGCGACTTGGCAGTCGGTCTCGGGTTCGTGCCCTTCGGAGGCAACGTGACGGGTGAGGTCGGAATACCCGATGCCGTAGATGGCGCGATACGCCGTGAAGATGTCCCATTCCTGGTCGACCTGGACGCTCGTCCAAGCAGAGCGCTCGATCAGCCCGTCGTTCTGGAAGACCTTGCGGCTCTCGTAGACGAGCTCGCTCACCTTGATGTCCGCTTCGCACTTGACGATGCAGTTCTCGCAGAAGAAGCAGCCGCGCACGGCCTGCACGAGCCCCGGGGTCGCCATGATGCTCATGGCGAGCTCGGTCTCGTCGGACGAGCGGACGAGCGCGTTGCGCATGCCGTTGGCAATCTCGAGCAGGCTCATGCCCGCACGCTGCAACGACTCGCAGCGCCCCATGCACTTGCCGCACGACAGGCACTTCTCCAAAGTCTCGTTGTAGACGGAAGGAATCTCCATCACGCTCATAGCTCTACCTTCATCCCATCTTCTGCGACGGCGACGCGTCCACCGAACTGCGCCGCGTACTGGTATATCTCGTGTATCTCGTTCACGCCCTCGTCGCACATGTGCGGTGCGAGGTGCTGCAAGATGACCTTGCCCGCGCCGAGCAGGTTGATGCCCTCGTCGACGGTCTGGTGCACGGTGTGGTGCGTCTTGTGGACGCCGACGTTCTTCCAAAACGTCGCATCCATGATGAGGGTGTCGACTCCCTTCAAGATCTCGACGACTTCGGGCTTGAGCTCGGCGGTGTCGGGCGCGTAGAACGTGCGGTGCCCATTGGGCGTCGTGATGAGGTAGCCAAACGCGCCCGGGCAGTGGTTGAGCGGGAGCGCCTGGATGGTCATGCCGTCGAACGAGCGCGTGGCGTAATCGTCGATGGCATCGAGCTCGAAGCAGTCGTCCATGTAGGAGAACTCCTGAAGCGCCTCGGCGAGCGCGTGGCTGCTCCCATGGAACGGCAGCGTGTCCTCGCGACACAGGCGTATGAAGTACTCGAGCTCGCCCAAACCGCCCAAATGGTCGTAGTGCGCATGCGTGAGGAAGAGCTCGTCGATGGTGTCGAAGCCCTCGCGGATGAGCGCCTGGCGCACGTCGGGCGGTGTGTCGATGAGCGTCGTGCCGTTGCCCTGGACGACGACGCCCGTGCAGCCGCGGCGCTTGGAGGGGTCGCGGCGCGCCTCCTCGCACGCGGGGCAGTGGCAGAAAAACGCCGGGACGCCGCAGCCCGAGCTCGTACCCAGGAAGGTGAGCACGTGGCGGGCGGGAACCGACTTGAACGGGACGGGCCCGCAAGTGCCGAGCATGGGGCACATGTCGCAGTCGGTGCGGTACTTGGGGTCGATGTCCTCCCAGCCGCAGCGCACGAACCCGAGCGCCTCGTAAAAGCCGACGGAATGCCCGCGCGCGACGAGCCGCAGGTCGGGATGCTTCTTGAGCGCGTCGACGACGAGCGCCTTGCCCACACCCAGCCCCTGCTTGACGCCAAAGACGACGACGGGGTTGATGTTGTCGGAGCCGTCCGGCGCGTGCTCGATGCGTATCGCGCCGAACATGACGTTGCCGTCGCCGATGGCGACGCGGATGCCCTCCGGTCCCGGCGCATCTGGGAAGTCCTGCGACGCGAACAGGTAGTTGATCGTCGGCATGTCGCTTTCTTGCGCATCGCGGATCAGAAACGGTGGCTTTATCACGGTAGGTCGGTCCTTCCTCGACTCACGCCCGGCAGTTCAGGTGCGCTACATGATGGGCGGCACGTAGATCTTCATGCGCGATTGCGGGATGGCGCGCTTTGCCAGCTCCTGGCAACCCTTCACGATGGTCTCCAGGCGGTTGAGCGGCACGCCCATGTACATCATGTCCTCGCCGATGTCGCTCGACGCACGCCCGCCGTAGCAGCCGAACGAGATGTTGGGCTCGTCGTTCATCATGGGCAGCAGCGTGGCCTCGACGCACTGCGCGTTGAAGCCCGACGCGTGGAAGTCGTGACGGTGCCCGTCGAAGTAACTCATAGACATCGACAGCCACATCATCTGCTCGGGCGTGCCCGTGAAGACGACCACCTCGGGATGGCGCACGGTCTTGCCGAGCGGCTGCACGAGCGTCGCGCGTTTGGACTTGGGCGGCAGCGTGGGGCGCTCCGCCACCATCTTCGCGGCAGCCTCGGCGTCGACGACCTTGTGGAACAAGACGTAGATCTCTCCCGTGGCGAGCTTTTCGGGTACGCCCGTCATACCGAAGATCGACGTGCCGTCCGGGCAGGAATGGCAGTGCGGCGGCATGAGGATGGATGCGCCGCGGCGCGCGGCGTTCATGCTCTGGCAGTAGCGCAGCTTCTCCTTGGGGAAGGGCACATCGGGCAGCAGCTCGTCTTTGTCGATGATGCCCACCGCGACGGGGTGCCAGCGCAGGTCGAGCGCGTCCATGATGATCTTTTCCCACTCGGCGTACTTTGCCTGCTCCTCCTTGGAGATGGGCTCGGCGCGCGGCTCGTCCTTGTACGGGTCGTACTCCGCCGCGCCCGAACGCGCCTGAATGGTGATCGCTCGCTGGGGGCACTGGCCCGAGCAGGTCGTGCAGCCAACGCAGGTCTCCATGTGGGTGGCGACGGGCATGCCGCCCTCCCCCACCTCGAGGCAGTACTGCGGGCAGAAGGCGACGCACAGGCCGCAGCCTACGCAGCGGGCGGCGTCGTGGATAAAGTCGAACTCGGCAGCCATCGTCGTTGCTGCTCCTTCCAGACAAAACGGGCGCGCGGCGCGGCGCCCGCTCCTTACGGTTTTCGACCATGATAACCCGATTTCGCCAAGCGACACGTCACTATTAGATAACGTCGGTCACCGCCTGCCTGCACCCCCATCCACCTGCCCGCGCACGTCATTGGCGGGCGTGCGTTACCAGAAGACGGGGTATCATACGCGTAGTTGTCTTTCGGAAGGGACTGACGTGACACCCGACACCAAAGAATCGCGCTACAAGGAGTACCTCGAGGCCTACCCGCCCGAGCAGCGCTACGCGCTCCCCGTCCTGCTCGACCTGCAGGACGCTTTTGGCTACGTTCCAGCACAGGCGACCGAAGACCTGGCGGACTACCTCGGCTGCCCCGCGGCCGACCTCTATGCCATCACGACGTTTCTGAAGGTGCTCTCCACCAAACGGCAATCAGGCCATGTCGTGACGGTCTGCAGCGGCACCACCTGCCATCTGCGCGGAAAGAACCAGATCAGGCGCGCGGCAGAAGCGGCGCTCGGCATCAAGCTCGGCGAGACGAGCCAGGACGGCTCGTTCACCCTGCGGGAAGAGAAATGCCTGGGGACCTGCACCTTCGGCCCGTCCATGAAGATCGACGATGCGTACTTCACCGCACTGACCCCCGAGGGCGCCACGCGCGTGCTCGAGCGCTACAAAGACGGCGAAGACCCCGAGGACATCATCGCCTCGACCCCCGGCGCCTACGGCGAGCGGCCGCTGTACAAGGCGCGCGAGCACTTCGACGCGCACGCCGCGTTCAACACGATGCAGCAGCGCGTCGTATTGGCGGGGCTCGATGCGAAAGACCCGGTCAGCGTCGAGGAATACCGTGCGCACGGCGGCTACGAGGGCCTTTGCCGCGCGCTTTCGATGACATCGGAGGCAATCGTCGCGGAAGTGGAGCAAAGCGGCATACGCGGCAAGGGCGGCGCGGGCTTTCCGACTGGGACCAAGTGGCGCAACTGCCTGAACGAGCCCGCCGAGCCCAAGTACCTCATCTGCAACGGCACCGAAGGAGACCCCGGCGTCTACGTGGACGGCCCCATCATGGAGGGCTGCCCGCACGCGATCATCGAGGGCATGGCCATCGGCGCGCTCGCCATCGGCGCCGAGGAGGGCTTCCTGTACGTTCGCAGCGGCTACGGCAAGGCGCGCGAGCGCCTGCAGGCCGCAATCGACGCCGCACTCGAAGCGGGCATCCTGGGAGATTCCGTCATGGGGTCGGACCACAAGCTGCACCTGCGCATCGTGCGCAGCGGCGGGCAGTACATCTGCGGCGAGACGACGGCGCTCATGTCGTCCATGGCGGGCAAGCTGCCCGAAGCGCGCGCGAGCTACACCGTCCACAGCACGCAGCACGGCCTGTTCGACCAGCCTACCATCCTCAACAATGCCGAGACGCTCGCCGCCATCCCCTGGATCTTCCGCGAGGGCGCCGCGGCCTTCCGCGCCATCGGGACCACAGGCTCGACGGGCACGAAGGTGTTCTTCCTCACGGGGCGCGCCGCCAACCAGGGCATCTTGGAGATTCCATTCGGGACGACCCTGCGCCAGCTCGTCTTCGACATGGGTGGTGGCGTGGCGCGCGGTCACAGCTTCAAGGCGCTGCTCCCCGGTGGGCCTTCCGACAGCGTAATCCCCGAAAAGCTGCTCGACACCCCCATCGGCTTCGACGAGCTGGCTCAGCAGGGCGTGCAGATGGGCTCGGGCGGCATGGTCGTGCTCGACGAGCGCGACTGCATGGTCGAAATGGCCCGCTACCACATCGATTTTCTGTGCGCGCAGTCGTGCGGCAAGTGCACGCCGTGCCGCGAGGGCCTGCGCCAGATGAGCGCGATTCTAAAGCGCATCTGCGACGGCCAGGGGCGCGCGGGCGACCTCGAGATGCTCGAGCGGCTCGGCGACGTCATGACTGACACGGCGCTGTGCGCACTCGGCCAAAGTGCCGCGAACCCCGTGCTCTCGAGCATGCGAAGCTTCCGAGACGAATGGGAAGAGCACGTACGCGACCACCATTGCCGTGCGGGCGTGTGCCGCTGCGACGCGCTGTCCGAAGGAGGTGCCGCATGAGCGAGGAGCTGACGATCACCATCGACGGCAAGCCGTGCACCTGCGAGCGCGGCGAGTACCTGTACGACATTGCCAAGCGCAATGGTATCTTCATCCCGACCATGTGCAGAAACGACGAGATTCCCGAGCACCGGGCGAGCTGTCGTCTGTGCATCGTCGAGATTTCGGAAGGCGGGCGCACGCGCATCGTCACGTCGTGCGTCTATCCCGTGCTCCGCGAGTGCGAGGTGCGAACGAGCACCGAGCGCGTGAAGAGCGACCGTGCCATGTTGCTCGCGCTCCTGCACGCGCGCGCGCCGCAGTCGGATGCGATCGCGCAGATGAACGATGCGCTCGGGGACCCGAGCATCGAGGGGTTCGTGACCGTCGACGGCGAGAAGTGCATCGCATGCGGCCTGTGCGTACAGGCATGCGACACGCTCGGCGCGAGCGCCATCAGCATGATCAACAACGGGACGGAAAAGCAGGTGGCACCGCCGTTCGACATGGCGCCCAAACCGTGCATCGGCTGCCTCAACTGCGCGCGCGTGTGCCCGGTCGATGCGATCCCCTACGAAGAGGACGAGTACGTGCGGAGCATCTGGAACCGCAACTTCACCATCGCCTATTGCGAAAGCTGCGGAAAGGCGATTGGCACCGCCGCCGAGGTCGTGCACCGCGCTCATGAGAACGGCGAGGACGTGCGCTTCCTCTGCGATGACTGCAAGTAGCAGCGCCCTCTCGCGAGATACGTGTCACTGCCACGTTTCTCGCGCAGCTGACGTGGAATGTGTGGCACTGCCACGGTTCCCGCGCAATCTACGCCGGATGTGTGGCACTGCCACGGTTCCCGCGCATGTTACGTGGGATGTGTGGCAGTGCCACGGTTTTCGTGCAGGCTTGGGCTCCGTGAAGGCTTGAGCCCCTAGTCCTCGTGGTAGAGCTCGTCGCCAGGATGCTCGAACTCCGTCGGTCCCGTCCCCCACATCTCGTAGAGACGCTCGCCCGCAGCGTTGGTCATCTGGTAGCTGCAAAACGGAATGACGCGCCCGTCCTTCATCGCCACTTGCATCGAGCACTCGCTCATGCGCTCCATCGTCGCGGTCATCGCGTCCATGTAGTCCATGATGATGAGGCTGATGCCCTTGTTCAGGTCGACGCCCTTCTTGTAGAGGATGTCGGGCAGTACCGACCCCTGCGGGCTCGTCGGGTCGAAGTACTCGAGGTACTCCTCGCGCGTGAGGTCGCGCGTGGCGGGAACGTAGCCGCCGTCTTCTGCCGCGACGAGGAAGGTACCGGTATCGCACATCGGGTCCGAGCAGCCGAGTGGCATGATGTCTTGCACCTTGATGCGCCCGTTGGTCTGCTTCTCGATGTCGAAGATGGTGTCGCCCGCCGTGTAGTCCGCGTAGGTCTCGGGCTCGAAACGACCCGACATGAACGCCGGCTGCAGCGCGACGCCAATCACGACGTCGGAGTTCTCCCAGGCAAAGTCGATGACCTCGCCCACCAGGTCGTCGTTCACGCCCTTGACGATCGTCATGCACAGCACCATCTGAATGCCGACCTCGCGGCAGTTCTGGATTGCCGCCATCTTGTCGGCAAGCATCGCGCCGTTGCCGCAGATCTTCTCGTACGGGTCCTCGTCCACGCCGTCGAAGCTCAGGTATATGCCCGTGATGCCGGCGTCGACGAGCTTCTGGAGGTACTCCTTGGAGCGCCCGATGACGATGCCATTCGTATTGATCTCGATTCCGACGAAGCCATGACGGCGTGCCATCATGACAATCTCGTCGAGGTCGGGGCGTATCGTCGGCTCGCCACCGGTGATCTGCAGGCCCGTCTCGGGCCCGACCTTCTCGGCAAGCGTCGTAACGAGGCCCTCGATCTCGTCGTAGCTGATGCCGTGCGTCGGAAAGTCCGCGCTCATGAAGCACACCGGGCACTTCGCGTTGCAGCGGCGCGTGACCTCGATCTCTACGAGCGTGCCACGGCGCAGGTGGCGTTTGCACAGCCCGCAGCTCTTGCAGCATTCGCCGACGATCTCCTGGTCCATCACCTTCGGGCGCGTGACATCCGTGTGCATGCTGCGCAGCCACTGGTAATGGTCGGCGTTCGGCGAGAGGTAGGTCGTGAACTCGCCGTGCTCGGGACAGGTGCGCGTCATCCAGACTTTGTTGTCCTCATCCGCATACACCTGCGCCGGAAGCGTCTTCAGGCAGTGAGGGCAAAGCGCGTGCACCTTGTGAAGGTCTCTTTTCTCGGTCATGTAGTTGCTCCTATGAAAAAGCGACCCCCGAACTGACAAAATCCGGGGGTCGCGTGTCAGTGCCTAGAGAATGCCGTCAGTCGGCTCGGGCTTGAGCTCCGCGACATCCTCGCCCAGTTCCTCGGAATCCGGGTTGTCCATGTACTGGCGCGGGTCGTGGTTGTCGTTTGGCGGAGCGACCGACCTGATGCCCAGGTAGTCTGCCCACGCGAGCACGCGGCGCGGCACGTAGATGTCGGTCTGGAACTTGGACGCGCACTCGAGGGCACGCGCGCACGAAAGCGCATGCGCAAGGTCCTCGATCTCGTCGACGTCGGCGACGGGAGACAGGTACGCATTGGGGATGCTCTTCTCGGTGAGCTTCTCGCGGTAGCCGTCCAGCGCGGGACGCCCGTCCATGTTGTAGTAGATGCCCTCGTGGTTGATGGGCGTGTCGTAGCTGAAGCCGACGAGCGACGTGCCGCACTCCTGGCACGGAGCCTGCACGAAGCCCGGCGTGCCCAGAACCTCGCTGAAGTAGTCGAGCCACTGGAACGCCTGCGTCACGTGCGTGCGCGGCAGCGTGGGGATGTCGGCGCCGATGGAGACGATGGCCTCGTAGCCCTGGTCGAAGATCTCCTGGAAGGCGCCGTCAAAATGCTCGTCGAACGACGTGCCCTTGTCGGACATGTAGTGGATCTCGCGCGGCCACGGGCCAATCTCGTCGAGCGTCTCTCGCATGAGCTCGATGTTCTTTGCCGGCGTCGTGGAGATGAACAGGTCGTAGCTGCGCTCGGGAGCCCCGGCGTCGCGCTCACGCTCGCGCCTGTTGGCTTCCTCGAGGTCGTCCATGCACCAGCAGGCGAGTTCGGTCACGTCCCACAGGCTGCGCTTGAAGAACTGCGCCGCCTGCTCGTCGGTGAATGTGCCGCCGCGGGAGCGGGTGAGCCTGGTCTTGACCAGGCCGGGAATCGGGGGCTTGGAGAAGATGAGAATCGCGTACTTCTTTTTCACTTACTCCCTCTCTTTCTTTCTGATACGGCAGGGAATGCCGTTGTAGATCCATGTTCCGATCAGGGGCTCGGGATCCATGGGGACCGTCCCCCTCGTGAGGAGGTTGACGTTGGACTCGAAGCAGCCCGAGTAATCCGGCGCTCCGGCCCTCCGCTCAGGGTACCACCAACCGTACTCGGCTGATACCACGCCATCGACCATATTCTCGAGGTGCACATACTGCACGATCTCCACCTCGGGGGTGTCCTGGCGCGAGATGAGCACCTCGTCGCCCTCGGCAAGCCCGAGACGCTCTGCCGTGGCGGCCGACATGCCCACGGTCGGCTTGGGATGGCGCCTGCGCATCGAGGGGACCTCGAAATACGACGACGCCCAGTAGGGCTGCTTGCGCGCGCCCGTGATCATGGTCACGCAGCCTTCGCCCTCGTCGCGGTCCACGTGCACGCCGGGCACGGGGAAGAAGCGCGCTGTGCGCCCAGCGCCCATGCTGGCGAGGAACGGGTTGGCGAGCTCGACCTTGCCCGATTCCGTCGCGAATCCGCGCGGCTCGCCCGTTTCGGGGTCAATTTCCTCGTGCTTGTAGTAGTGCGCGGGGTTACCGCATTGCCCCGTCACCGTGAACGCCTCCCAGCTCATGCCGGTCGGCGCGATGGTGCGTGCGAGTTCTTCGGTCAGGTTCTTGGCTGGCCAGTTCTCCTCGGCGTCTCCCATGCGCAAGGCAAGCTCGCGCAAGATGACGTAGTCTTCCCTGCGCTCGAACTGCGGTTCGCAAGCGGCGGGACCGCCATAGCAGAAGTCCGAGACGCCGCCCATCGCCTGAAAGGCCGGGTGCTCGAGAGCTGCGGCGGCGGGCAGCACGTAGTCTGACATCTGGGTGGTCGGAGTCATGACAAACTCGAAGTCGACGATGAGGTCCATGGCCTCGAACGCCGCTTTGACCAGGCGCGTGTCGGCATAGGTGACGAGTGGGTTCGCGCCATCGACGATGAGCGCGCTTACCCTGTAGGGCTCGCCGGTCACCGCGGCGTTCCACACGCGCACGGGCAGCGGGCTCGTCAGGTAGCGCATGGGGAGATGCCTGCCGAGCTTTGCGGTGCGCGCGTCCGCCTTCGCGAAGCCGCGGTAGCTCTGGATGCCGCAGTCAGGCTCGTTGAGGCCATGTTCGCGCGACTCTCGGCTCAGGCGCGCGCTGCCCTCAAGCTCCATCTCGGACAGGAAGGTCGGGCGCTCGTTGAGCAGGGTGCCGCCGGGAACGTCGACGTTTCCCGTGATGGCGCGCAGCGAAGCGAGCACACGGTGCAGCGGAGCCGTGTTCGGCCCGATCTGGTCGACGCCGCGGCCCGAGAGCAGACCGGCGGGGCAATTGGTCGCGTAGGTGCGCGCTGCTGCCTGGATATCTTCGACGGAGACCTTCGTGAGCTCGGACGCCTCCTCGAGCGTGCGTTCGAACGCCGCCGCCTTGAACTCGTCGAAACCATAGCACCACTTCTCGACGAACTCGTGGTCGTAGAGGTCTTCTTCGATGATCACACGCGCCAGCGCATAGGCGAGCACGGTGTCGGTGCCCGGGAAGGGGTGCAGCCAGATGCTCGCGCGAGCCGCCGTCATGGACAGGCGCGTGTCCACGACGATGAGGTTGCCGCCTGCACGGGCGTAGTCGGCGATGTTGCGCCAGAACAGCGAGTTGTCCGATTCTGCAGGGTTCGTGCCCCACAGCACGAGGCACTGCGTGAGCCCTGGTCTGAAATCGCACTCAACGGACCACCCGTAGGTCATGGTGTCCATCCAGATGCGCGGGTTCCAGCAAATCGGTCCGATGCCCATGTTGTTGGGACTGCCGATAAAGGTCATGAAGCGGTGCAGCGGCCAGTACACGGCATGCGGGCCGCCAATCGCACTCGCGACCGTCCAGGGGCCGTGCTCGGCGACAAGTTGTTTGAGCTTGGAGGCTATCTCGTCAAGCGCCTCGTCCCAACTGATGCGCTCCCACTGGCCGGACCCGCGCTCGCCCTTGCGGCGCAGCGGGTAGTTGACGCGCGTCGTGTCGTCGTAGAGCTTCTCTAGGTTGAGCGGCCAGCGCACGCAGCGCTGCGCGACCGAGGCGTCGTAGGGATAGCGCGTCGGATCGGGCGTGAGCTTGGTGACTCTGCCATCTTCGAGCGTCGCGTCGAACGCGCACAGGTAGCCGCAGTAATGGCAGTTCGTCTTTTTAATCTCTGTAGTCATAGCTGGTTATTTTAGCGGACCGACGGGTGGTTTCACGCCTCATCGAAGGTCAAATCGGTGTTGTCGTCACCTGTGAGCCGCCAGTACTCGGGATCGCGCTCGAGCGCGTCGACCGCATCATAGACCGCGTTCCAATCGACGTCGACGCCAAAGACGGGCTCGAGATAGTGCTTGACCGGCGTGCTGCCGATGCTTCGCTGCAGTGAGTTGACGCACGAGAAGCACGTGGAGAGCACGAGGTCCGTGTCCGTCTCGTCGACCTCCGCGAGGCGCATCGTGCGGCGGTACACGCAGTAATCGCGCGCGTAGACGCTCACCATGCCGCCCCCGCCGCAGCACATCGTATCGCGCTTCTCGTGTGCGAGCGGGACAAGCTCTGCGTTGGGGTACAGGTCACGGGCGAGCTCCCCAAACTCGCCGTCGTAGCGGTCGTAGCACGCATCGTGAAACGATATCTTGCCGGAAAGGTCGCTCGTCATGCCACGCTCGTTGAGCAACGTGCTCAGCTTGACGATCTCAACGTCCATGCCCTCGAGGAGCTGGGGCAGCTCGTAGCCGCAATGCGGGCAGGTGATGATGAGTCGCGTGATTTCGTGCTCTGCCAAGAACGCCTGGGCACGCACACGATAGCGTTCGAACTCCTCGTAAAAGCCCGAGTCGTAAAACGTCGAGCCGCAGCAGAAGTAGAGCGTATAAGCGGCGAGCTTCTCCGCGCGCAGCCAGCCAGAGACCTTCTCGGTAAGGTCGGGCGCGTAGGCGTACAGCGAGCATCCCGGGAAGAACGCCGTGTGGTCAGCCTCCCCGCCCAGATCGGGCGTGCCGGAAAGATATGTGACGTTGTGGATGTCTCCGGATGTGCGCGCCTTGAGTGCGGAGAACAGGTTGTACTTGAGGTCGGTCCTGAACTTGCGGTACAGGGGGCGCAGCTCGTCATGCTGCGGCAACAGCATGCCACGCAGCGGCTTGCAGGCGTCGATGGCCTTGAGGCCGGCCGGACAATGGGCCGTGCAGCGGTTGCACAGCGCGCAGGTAAAGGGGAAATGGCGCCAGATCTCGTCCCCCGAAAGAAGCGATTCGCAGATGTCGCCCAAGTTGGGCGTCCCTTCGGGGAAGTTCCCACAGTCGGTCCGGGCGCACAGCCCGCATCTGATGCACGTATCTGAAAACTGCTGCACCGCAGCTCGTGGGTCGTTTTCCATGACATCCTCCTTCGTATCAGGATGCCTTCAGTTTACACTTCGCTAAATCCACCACAAGGGCAGTCAGGTAACGGCTTAATCGCTTCCAACTGGCCCGCCAGCAAAATCCATGCCAGAACCCTGGTATTATGTATTACGTATTACATGTTTCTACGTCAAGAGGAGGAGCCATGAAGGAGACACTCGTCAGCGCGCGTATTCCCCAAGCGAAAAAAGAAGCCGCCGCGCGCGAGTTTGCCGCGCGCGGAACGAACATGTCAGAGTTCATCAACCGCGCGCTCGACGCGTTTCTCTCAACCGGCGAATTGCCGGGAACGTCCAGCAAGGCGGACGCGAGAGACGCGGCGGAGTTTTCGAAGTTCGTGGCGCAGAGCAGCGTTGCGGTGGCCTGGCCAGAAGAATCTGACGATTACAAGGACCTAATGCAGAGAGGAAAGCGAGCAGACTATGAATCTCTTGCTTGATACCAATGTGGTCATTGACTATCTCGGTCGCAAAGAGCCGTTTTTCGAGCTCGCACAGCAGGTCATAGCCGCGGGTTTCTTTGGCGATGCAACCCTGTGGATGCCCGCCCAGTCTGCAGCAGACGCACTCTATGTGCTCAATCACTACCTCGACTCTGCTCGCGTGCAGTCCTTGCTCGCCCGCCTGTTCGAGGTAGTTAAGCCCGTCGCGCTCTCTGCAGACGAGCTCTTCGATGCCACGCGTCTCCAATGGGACGACTATGAAGACTGCCTCGTCATGCTGGCAGCATTAAAGGCACACGCAGATTACCTGATTACACGAGATAAGAAGGGCTTCACGCGATCGGCGGTACCCGCGCTCACGCCTCAAGAATGGCTTGCGCTCCAGGCTAAACGCGGCATCAGCTACACGCCGGCAGAACTCTCCCGCTAGCCATCGGCCCGTTCCTACGCGCCGCGTCCCTCTCCCCCGCCCCAAGACAACGAGAACCCCGGCTGGATTACCAGCCGGGGTTCCACAAGGACTTGCCAGTAGACGGCAATTATTGAAGAGGGTTACTCAGCCGCAGCAGCGGTCTTGGGCTCTTCGGCAGCAGCCTGGGCGGGGTTAACCCACGTCCAGTACTCGCGGCCTTCCTCCCAGTAGTCCATGAAGGGCTCGCGCTTCTGCGGGAGACGCGTGTAGAACTTCTCCTCGCCGTTGTCGAGACGGCGCTCGCAAGACCACAGAATCATGAAGCGGAGCAACCAGCCGCCGAGCAGCGCCATGACCGGAGAGACGATAGCGCCAACCGGGCTCATACCGCCGAACACGTTGAAGATCAGCGGGATGACGAGACCGCAGGTAACCATCAGGCCCCAGAAGGTGAATGCCCAGGAGCCACGGACCCAGCGGTCGGCGATGGCCTTCGCGTACTTGTTGGACGCGCAGAACTGCAGCATCACGTACAGCAGCAGGACCAGCAGCTCGAGCACGATCAGGATGGCGTCTGCCATGTGCAGGAAGTGCTTCATGCCCTCGATGAGCTCAGCGCCCTCGATGGTGTTGAACGGAATCTGCAGCCACTCCATCGGCAGCGGGAAGGCGCCGACGCACAGGCTCAGCAGAGCAGCGCCCGTGGACAGAGCGGAAACCGTGAACAGCACGGGCAGGGCAGGCGTCGCCCAGAAGGGACGGCCCTTCAGGGAGGCGATCATGGTGCCGGTGTAGACCATGACCAGGAAGCCCGCGATGCCGGCGATGACCAAGAAGAAGTCCGCCAGGCCCTCATACGGGATGAACGGCAGCATGCTGAACCAGGTGATCTCCCACAGGATGAACAGCACGGCGAAGATCATCGCGATGGAGAGCAGAACAGCACCCCATTTGATGACTGCGGTCCGCGTGACGAACGCCCTGTAGAACACCTTCGGCTGACCCAGCTCGAAGATGAGCAGGCCGGTGCCGACGGCCAGAACGATAAGTGCGATGAAAACGCCCCAGACAAGAATGCTGGACGTCGCAGCACCCGGGTAGACGATCAGGTCCAAGACCATGGCGAAGGTGAGCATACCGCCGCCGAGACCGCCCAAGAACAGGTAGGTTGCAAGTTCCCAACCCCAAAAACGTTTCATTAGCCACGACCTCCCAAGTCACGAATGTAGTACACCTGCGGCTCGGTACCGAGATCTTCGTGGATGCGCTCGGTCTTGAATTTGCCGACGAGCTTGCTGACCTCACTGTTGGGGTCGTCAAGGTCGCCGAAGATACGAGCCTTCTGATGGCACGTCTTCACGCAGTAAGGCTGCTCGCCCTCGCGCACGCGGTCTTTGCAGAACGTGCACTTGCGCATGAAGCCCTCGGACTTGGTGTAGTCGCGAGCGCCATACGGGCAAGCGTTTGCACAGACCTTGCAGCCCATGCACTGAGTGGGCTCGACCCACACGATGCCGTCGTCGTCCTGACGAGAAGCGCCGGTCGGGCAAGCCGGGACGCATGCGGGCTTTGCGCAGTGCATGCAGATCATCGGCGTGAAGTTCATGTGGACGTTCGGCCACGTGCCCTCTGCGCCCTCGGAAACGACCGGATTGTAGATGATGTCAATCGGGAGTTCGTTCCAGGTGCGGCATGCGATCGTGCACGACTGGCAGCCGATGCAGCGACGCGTGTCCATTACCATTGCATAACGAGTCATGTAAGCCTCCCCTCCTTAGTTCTGCGGTGCTGCAACCGCGTTGTACTGCATGTCGTACCAGGCATCGCCCTGGACGTCATGGAGGTAGTCAACGCCGTTGACGTTTTCGTATTTCCAGCCGTTGGCCACGTCGTAGTACGTGCCCGTCGCGTCGTCGATGACCCAACCGGAGTCGCCGTCGTAGCGGAAGCCGGTCTTGTCGTGGACGGTGGTCAGGGTGACGGGATTCCACGTGACGCCTGCGGGGAGCTCGGCACCGGCGTACTGGGGGCCCTCAGAGGGGTTGCCAGAGAAGTCGTAGTACTTGCCGTTTGCCTCGTCGAGCAGGAAGTCGCCGTTGTAGTTGACGTACTTGAAGTGCGTGCCCTGCTGATAGTAGGTGCCCGCATCGTCAATCAGCCAGCCAGAGGGGTCGAGCGTCATGCCCGTGGACTCCTCGTAGATGCGGCGAGTCTTGTAGTCCCATGCGAAGCCCTCGGGGACCTCGGTGTCGGGCTGCGCGAAGATCGGCTCGGCGAACTCGCGGGCCATCTTCTGCTCGTGCGGCATGGAGTGGACGCCAGCACCCTTGGTTGCGAAGTCGGAACCCGGGATGGAGAACTGAGCATCCTCGTGGGTGAACTCGTGGTCGATGGCGGTGCACTTGTACACCTTGCACATCAGGCCGCGGTTTGCCCAGCAACCGGTCAGCGGGTCGCAGTGCTCGTCATCGACGGACGTGATGACGTTGGTGTTGGACTCGAGGCAGCCGAAGGGCTGGTCGGGGTCGTTCCAGTCGCGCTCGGGGAACCACCAGCCGCGCTGGGTGTAGATGGCGCGCGGATCGATCGCCGGCTCGACGTTGGCGCGCTGCTTGATGCGGCCACGGCGGGTCTCGATCCAGCACCAGTCGCCGTCCTTGATGTCCAGCTTCTCGGCCAGCTCGGGGTTGATGGTGAAGAACGGATCAGGCTTGATGTAGCGGATGATCGGGTTGTTGAAGTGCTCGGAGTGGTGGAACGGCATGAAGCCGCCGCCCGTGGTGAGCACGATCGGGTACTCCTCGGCAACCTCGGGATCGTCGACCTCGTTTTCGGGGGCACCCAGGTAGGTGGGCATTCCGGGATAGCCGAACTCCTGGAAGATCGTGCTGTTGAGCTCGACCTTGCCGGTGTTGGTGCAGAACTGGCCGCGGGCCTCGTGCTTCTTGTAGCGGACCGGCGGATAGTACATGCGGTACTTCTCAACGAACTCGTCATAGCTGCTGACGGGCATGCCCAGAGGCTCGATGACGTGGAAGAGCTCCTCCTCGAGGGAGTCGTACGGCCACGCCTCCTTGCCCTGGCCGCAGGCCAGGCCGAGCTCGCGCCAGATGTCGTAGTCGCTCTTGCGCTCGTACAGCGGGTCGATGGCGCGCTCGGAGGCCACGATGGAGTCGGTGACGCCGTAGTTGGTGTGGACGACGGGGCGCTCCATAGCACCGGCAACCGGCAGGACGTAGTCCGCCATAAGGGCAGTCGGGGTCATGAAGTACTCGAGGACGACCATGAACTCGACCTTCTTGAGCGCTTCCCAGACCATCTTGGAGTCGCCATAGGAAGAGATCGGGTTGGTGCCGCTGCAGAACAGCGCACGGACCTGGTACGGGTCGCCGGTGATGATCGCCTTGAAGACGGACGGGCCATGGGCCTCGCACATCCACTCTGCGGTGAATGCCTTGCCCCACTTGCGCCTGGAGATCTCTGCGAGGCGCTCGTAACCGGGGAAGGTGGTCAGCTTGTACTTGTCGGAGCCGATCTGCTTGGACTTGACCTCGTCGGGGAGGACGTCGTTGCGCTCGAGCTCCTCATCGGTGACGTAGGCTGCCGGGCCGGGCATGCCGTCGCCGCCGGGGACGTCGAGGTTACCGCAGATGGCGCGCATGATCGCGCGGGCCTGGGTGCCTGCAGACGCAGAGCGGCCCAGCTGGTCCCACGTGTCTGCCCACTGCATGTTGCCGGGGCGGTTGGTGGCGTACATGCGGGCGGCCTCGCGGATCTGCTCGGGGTCGAGCCAGGTGAGGGGCGCTGCCCACTCGGGGGTGTAGGGCTCCATGTGATCGCGGAGCTCGTCGATATCGGTGCACCAGTTCTCGACGAAGTCGAAGTCGTAGAGGAACTCGTTCAAAATGACGTTGAGCATGGCGAGGGACAGTGCGGCGTCGGAACCGGGGCGCAGCGGAAGCCACAGGTCAGCGTGAGCTGCGGTCTCGGTGTAGCGCGGGTCGACGACGATGAGCTTCATGCCATTGGCCTTCTGCAGGTCGAAGTAGCCATGGGCGCCGGGCATGGAAGACGCGCCCGGGTTCATGCCCCACAGCACGACGCACTTGGAAGTGCCCAGGTCGGTCTCGAACGGAGACCAGCCGCTGATGGCGGTCTCGATCATGAAGGTCGGGATCCAGCACAGCAGTGCGTTGTGGAAGCCATTCGGCGTGCCGAAGAAGTTGAGGAAGCGGCGGCGTGCCCAGTCGTCGGTGCGGAGCGTACCGGCTGCAGCAGCAACTGCCTCGGGGCCGCTCTCCTCCTTGATCTGGTTGAGCTTCGCGGCAATCTCGGTCAGGGCCTGATCCCAGGAGACGCGCTCCCACTTGTTTTCGCCCTTCTTGCCCGCGCGCTTCATCGGGTAGTTGATACGCGACGGATTGTCGACGAAGGTCATGGCCTGGTTGCCGCGAGTGCAAAGGCCGCCGGCGTTCGTCGGATGGTCCGGGTCGCCTTCGGCGTAGATGAGCTTGCCGTCTTTGACGTAAGCCAAAACGCCGCAGTTCTGGTGGCAGAAGTAACAGGCTGATTTGCGGACGACTACGTCATCTGCATGAAAATCAATTTTATCTGTCACTGTCCCCTCCTTTTTCTCTCTACTGCAAAGTCCTTGTGTAAATACACAGCCTTGGATAGTACTTCATTCCCTTTGAAAAATCATCAGTTTGGCAACGGGTATCGGCAAATGTGAATATGCAGCAGCGCGAGAAGAATCGCACAAACGCGCAGGTGAATATACAAGTAGGCAGGCACCCTTATAGGAGCCTGCCTACTTATTTTTTTAAAGAATAATATTGCTTTGGGGCGGTTGCTGCGCCTTAGAGCGTCTCCAGCTTGTCCGCAACGCCCTTGTACCAATCGCCCTCGATGTCCTCTGCCTTGCCGGCGTCGACCTCTGCAGAGATCTTCGGGTCCATGGGGACGCGCGTCCAGGTGTCGATGCCCTTGTCCTTGGCGATGGCCTCGACCTCGGACTTGCCAAAGATCTCGTGACGCGTGCCGCAGTCGGGGCACTCGTAGTAGGACATGTTCTCGACGAGCGCGACCACGGGCACGTTCATGTGGTCGGCCATGCGGATGGCCTTCTCGACGATCATGTTGACGAGCACCTGTGGGGCGGTTGCCACGACGACGCCCTTGAGCGGGAACTGCTGGAAGACGGTCATGGGGATGTCGCCGGTTCCCGGAGGCATGTCGATGAGCAGGTAGTCGAGCTCGCCCCAGTTGATGTCGCTGTAGAACTGGGTGAGGATGCCGTTGAGCACCGGGCCACGCCACAAGAAGGGCTGCGCCTCGTCGGACGTCAGCATGTTGGTGGAGACGACCTTGATGCCAGTCTTGGTGACAGCGGGCGCGAGCATGCCGCTCTCGTCAACCGACGGCGGCTCGTGGATGCCAAACGAACGCGGGATCGAGGGGCCGGTGATGTCGCCGTCGAGGATGCCGACAGAATGGCCGCGACGACGCAGCTCGCAGGCGAGCAACGCGGTGGTCAGGGATTTGCCGACACCGCCCTTACCCGATGCGATGGCGATAATCTTGTCAATCTTGGTGCCCTCGTGGACGGCAAGCTTCTGCGGTGCCTGGCGCGAAGCGCACCCCGCATCACCGCATGCCGAGCAATTGGAATTGCAGCTCTCTTCTGCCACGGTATCCTCCACTCTTCTCGACTGATCCCGGTGTGGCCGCTCGCGCACTTAAGCAAGCGCTTACTTCAGCCACAACTAAATATATATGTAACGTTCGCGATTATCTCACATGGCGTCGAATAAGAAAGTAGCAGGACAACAACGTTCTTCGCGATGGCACTTGATACGGCTTTGCGCAGAAAACAGACGCGCCGGGGATTGCGGCTTTGGCTCTGGGAGAATGCGCAGCGTTTGCAAGAACGTAAGATGCAACAGACAAGGAGACCGCATGTTCGCCATCGTCACCGACAGTACCAGCTCGACTCCCACCGATGTACTCGAGGGGCAGGGCGTGCAAGTCGTCCCGCTCACCATCAGCTTTGGCAGCGAGAGCTACGTCGAGGGCGTCGACCTGTCGCCGAAGCAGTTCTACGACAAGATGGCGGCCGGGGCAAGGCGCGGCGACGAGCTCCCCAAGACCTCGTGCCCCGACCCGAGCGCGTTCGAAGGGGCATTTGCCCGCGCCCTCGAACGCGGAGCCGACGGCGTGCTGTGCATCACGCTCTCGTCGGGGCTTTCCGGGACGAACGCCTTTGCCAACGTGGCGGCGGAAAACACGGACGGGCATGTCGAGGTCGTCGACAGCAAGGCGGTCGCCATGGAAGAGACCTACCTCATCGAGCAGGCCATACGCATGCGCGACGCGGGTGCGACGCTCGCGCAGACGGCCGCCCATCTGCGCGAGATGGCGGACAACACCATCACCTTCTTCGCGCTCGACACGATGGAAAACCTCATAAAGGGAGGGCGCGTGGGCAAAGCCGCGGGCATCGCAGCCGGCGCGCTCAAGCTCAAGGCGCTTCTCTGCGTGGAAAAGACGGACGGCGTGGCAAGCGCCGTGGGCAAGGCACGCGGGAGCAAAGGCGCGCTGAAAAAGCTCGTTGAGCTGACGCAGGGCTTCGTCGCGCAGCATGGTGAATGCGAGGTGCGCGTCATCCACGCAGACGCCGCAGGCCGCGTCGTCGAACTCGAAGATGCGCTTGAAGCGGCAAGCATCGCCTGCAACCGGGAGAAGTCGGGGTGGATCGGCGCCGTGATCGGCACCCATGCGGGGCTTGCCGCCGTGGCGGCTGTCTGCTGCCCCAGGAAATACCTGGTCTAGCAGCCCCTGCGCCGCAAGCGTCAACGGGCGGTGTCGGCGAGACTAGAGCTCGCCGCGCTCGAGCGCGTGCATGTCCTCTTTGGTGATGTTGTACTTGCGGCAGTGGTCCTTGTACTCCGTGCGCAGCTCGGACCACTTGCGCACGCGCGTGCCGACCAGCAGGAGCAGGACGAACAGGACGATGGCGGGGATCATGGAAGCCATCATGCTGTCTGCAGCAAGCGCGCCCGTGGCCAGCATGACGCTGAACACCGTCGTGAGCGCAAGGCCGGCGACGAAGATGATTACGAGCGCTATGGTCGTGGTTCTCACCATGTGCTGCAGGTCGATCGCCTCGCGAACTTCCTTGCGGCGCTTTTTGCCCGTGTGCTGCTGCGTCATACATATCCCCATATAGCAGTGTCCATCGATTTGTAACGCCGAGTCTAGCAGGGAGAACGCCAAATGGAGCCGCTTCACAAAACTCCAAACGCACTATCACACATTATTCATAATAGGAAAGGAGGCGCCGAAGCGCCCCCTTTCGCGTGCGGTTGGATGTGGGCGAAAAGGCTTACGCCTTGGCGCTCCACAGACCGTGCTTGTTGCAGTACTCGAATGCCTCGACCGGCTCGACGCCGTCTGCCAGGACGAAGGTCGCCTGGGGCTTGTCGCCCGGCTGCAGGCGCACCGTCTGGGTACCCTTGGTGGTGTGCAGCATGATGAACTGGATGTAGTGGTCCTCTTCCATGGGATGCTCGACCTCGCCGACCGTGACGGTGACGACGTTGCCCTCGACGGCGATGACCGGAACGTGCTTTTCGGTTGCGGCATCGACGGTATTGGGAACGAGCTCGGTCATGGGCTGGCCGCAGCAGCTGAGTGGAGCGCCGGAGTCGACGAGCTTCGTGACGATGTTGCCGCACTTGTCGCAACGGAAGAACTTGATATCGACCATGATGACTCTCTTTCTCTCGGGAAATCCTGAGCCGTATTCTATCGGGTCGAAGTGGTAAAACGATGAACGCTCGGCAACAAAAGGCACCTGGTGGAAAAATCACCCCCGCAGGCCGTCGGCCTCCAGATCACGCGGGAACATGACGAGCGCCGCCACGAACGTGAGCGCCGCGGTGATGGCGCCGCCGACCATGACGGGCACGAAGCCAGCCGCGTCGATGGCGACGCCCCAAATGAGCGCGCCCACCCCGACGCCTAGGTCGTTCATGAGCAAAAACTGCGCAGACGCCGCGCCCCAGCGCTCGGATGCCGTGCACTTGACGCACACCGAGTTGAGGAGCGGAAACGAGATGCCCATGGAGAGCCCGAAGAAGAGCCCCGCGGCATAGAAGCTCCACTCCGACGCGCCAAACGCGAGCATGAGATAGAAGACCACACCGCAGGCGCAGGGCACGGCGAACAGCCTGATGGGCTTGATGGCGTCGATGAAGCGCCCGCCGAACAGGCGCACGAGCGTCATCGTGATGGCGCCGAGTATGAAGAAGATGCCCGGGTTGCCGTAGCCGAGCTGCGTGCCGTACAACGCGACGTAGCTGGTGGCGATGCCGATGGCAAACGTGTTCACCAGATGCGGCAGGGCTCCCGCCCAGGCGGTCCTGACGAACAGGCTCGAAAGCAGGCCGCGCTGCCCTTTCGGAGCGGACGCGGGCTGCTCGCGCAGGCCGCGCTCGTAGCGGACCCTATAGGCAGAGGTCTCGGGCAGCTTCTGGGGATGCGATTCGTAGCGCACGGCAAACACGAGCACCATGAGCACCGCCAGAACCGCGCTCACGCCCAAAAACAGGCTCTCGCAGTAGAGCATGGACGTGAGCACGACGCCCAGCGTCGGCCCGATGGCCATGCCGAGCGACTGGCCGAGACCAAAGTAGCCGATGCCCTCCCCCAGCCTGCGGGCGGGAAGCACGTCCGCCGCCGCCGTCGAGGAGGCGGTGGTCACGCAGCCAAACCCGATCCCCTGCACAGCGCGGAGCGCCA
>OLPZ01000933.1_pt1 | contig 21207 bp, 23 predicted proteins | sample 1672711 | NCBI WGS metagenome assembly OLPZ01 (sample SAMEA3136716, study PRJEB25190) | human gut metagenome
AAAGAAAAAATTTAGATTTTGAAAATCTTTACTTTGGATCTCAGTGGTTTTCAATAACAAATAGTTGTATGGAGTATATATTGGATTCATTAAATAATAAAAATAGTATAGTGAGATTTTTTAAAAATACATTATGCTCGGATGAAATGTTTTTTCAAACCATTATTATGAACTCTTATTTTAATAAGAATGTTAAAAATAATAATTTAAGATATATTGATTGGTCTGATAAAAAAGGATCTCCAAAAACGCTAAACATACAAGATATAAAAAAAGCAATAAAAACAGATTGTTTTTTTGCAAGAAAAATTGAAGATCAAAGTGTAATTGACTATATTGAAAAATCCTTATAGGATTGAGGTGATGAAATGAATATAAATATAAAAAAGAAAATAGAAAATGATTTAAGAGAATACCCATTTCTATTAATTGCAGTAGATGCTGGAGGACTTGGTTATCCTACTAATCATGAAATTATTAAAGATGTTAAGCATCCTAGTACAATAAAAGGAAGCTTTGTTGAAAGCTGTGTAATTGATGAAGAATATAATAAAAAGAAAGTTGATAAAATTACAAGAGCTTTAGAGTTATTAGATATAACAGAGAAAGAAATTGTTGAGGAATGTTATTTTAGAAATACCTATACTAATCAACAAATAATATCTAATATGTGCATTAGTAAGGCAAAATTCTATAAGATTAAGAATGATTCATTAAGAAAAATTGCAATTTCTTTAGGATATTTGTAAAAAAAGAAAAAATAAAGACAAAATAAAAACAAAATAAAGACAAAAAAGTGGAAATTAAAAAGAACTTATACTACAATAAATGTAAGATGTTATAAATATAAAATTAAATAAAATCCCATTTAAACAAAAGCACTTAAGTGAAATTCTTAGGTGCTTTTATTTTTTGAGGAGAAGAAGGTGAGAGTGTGAAAATAAAAGTAATAGATATAATTAAAGAAACTCAACCAGATACTTATAGTAGGTTAAAGGCTAATAAAAAAAGACACTCTAAAAAAGAGCTTACTAAAAGAGATTATGAGGAGTTAATGAAAAATAGTTCATACAAAAGAGTTACTGGTGGAGCTATTAGACAGGTGAGATAAATGAATTTTGTTGAACCTATAAGAGATGCAGATGTATTTCATGATATTCAGGCTACTTTGAAAAGAGAGAATATGAGGAATTACACTTTAGTAATGACTGGAACATATACAGGATTAAGAATATCAGATATTTTAAAATTAAAAGTTAAAGATGTAAAAAACAAGAAATACATTGATATTAGAGAAAAGAAAACTGAAAAAAGAAATATAATTGAAATCAGCCCAATATTAAGGACTGTGTATAAAGATTATTGTTTAGAGATGGATGATGAAGAGTATCTATTCAGGAAAAGTAATATAAATAAACCTATAGGAAGAGAACAAGCATGGAAGATCATGAAAAATATAGGAGATAGGTTTGGTATTGAAAACTTAGGAACACATACCTTAAGAAAGACATTTGGTTTTCATTATTATAAACAGACTGGAGATATAGCAACTTTAATGCAGATGTTCAATCATTCTAAAGAAAGTATTACTTTAAAATATATTGGAATAACCCAAGATACAATGAATAAAGCAAGAAGAGATTTTAGGATCTAAAAGCTTTTTATTTAGAGTAATAGTAAACATATTGAGGTAACGTTAATTGTATAAAAATGAAAAGTGCTTTAAAGCTAGAAAAATAAATATATTAAAGATAGTTTTAAAAAGTTAACACAATATGAATTATGTTTATTAAAAGAGAAGGAAACGAGCTATATGGATGTGTTAAAAATAATAGAGATAATAGCAAGTGGAAAGCTAGATGAGAGAAAGGTAGAATAAGTGAAAGTTAAATGTGATATATGTGATGTTGAATTTGAAATTAATAATCCAGCAATGAAAGTTAAAAATGTTAATGGAATAGAAGTTAACTATTTTGAATGTCATAAATGTAATCATAAGTATATAACATCTTGTTATGATAATTATGTATTAAGAGAACAAAATAAACTTAAGAAGCTAGACGAAAAGATATCTGCAACAAACAATGGAAAAGAAAGAGAAAAGCTTATGATTAAATCTCAAAAGTTATTAAAGCATTTAAAAACCCATTCTGATAGATTGAAAATGGATATAGAAAAGCAATGGATCCTTTAAAGTTAGAAAAATGGATTAAAGAATTAATTGCTAAGAATGAGCTTTGGAGATTTTATAAGAGTAAATATTGGGCAGGTAATAAAGATACAAAAAGTTTGAAGAATGAAATTCTTGAAGAGCAGCATTATGAATGTCAAGAATGTTTGAAGGAAGGTAAGATAACTAAGGCTGATACAGTTCATCATGTTCAGTTTGTTAGGAAGTATCCAAGGTTAGCTTTGAGTAAACATTATACTTATAAAGGAAGACAGTATAAGAACTTAGTTGCTGTATGTGCAGCTTGTCATAATAGACTACATCCTGAAAAGCACTTTTGCAAGAAGAAAGCTACACCATTAACAGAAGAACGATGGTAAAGTACCCCCTACCTCCCTATACCCTATTTTTTTATGGGGGACTAGCACCGGAAAGGGGGTTATAGTATTTAGACAGAAAGCTTCGCACACACATGAGGGGGTATAAGGTTAAAAATATGGCAATTTTAAAGACGTTAGGAGGTGGTTAAAATGAGTAGTGTTAAAAAAAGTAAAATTCAGATGAAGGCTGAAAAAGACTACCTTGCAGGAATGACTTATGCTAAACTAGCTGGCAAATATAATGTATCAGAAAGTACCATAAAAACATGGCGTAAAAAATTTGGTTGGATAAGGCAAAAAGGTGAAAAAGTGTCCGAATTGGACACAAAACAGGGCAATTTTAGGGCAAAAAATACCCAAAAAACTACCAACAAAAAAGTACAATCAAAGAGGGCAATTAATAAGTTAAAAAAAGAAGCTCTTTTAACCTACGAAACTACAACTTTAGAAGATTATGAAGCCATGAGAGAAGATTTGTTAAATCAGCTTAAGAATAATGGAGTTACTGGACTATTTTATAATGATTTAGTTGATGTTTATATGAAGATGTATTCAATAAAGAATAAGTTAATATTAGATATAGAAGAACGCGGGGTTGCTGTTGAGTGGAGTAATGGGAAACAAATTAGCGTTAAAAGAAATGATAGTTTAGATGGCTTACATAAAACAGTAGCACAAATGTTAAATATATTAACTAAATTAGGATTAGATATTCCTGAAAATAAAAATATTAATCCTGGTAAAGGTGAGGATGATGAAGCTCTATAGTAAATATATAAACCCTTACATGGAAAAAATATTAAATAATGAGATAGAGCATTGTAAAGAGCAAGAAGATATGATAAACAACATAATCATACCAGTTCTTGAAAGGGAAGATGTTTATATTGATGAAAAGAAAATTGAAGAAGGCTTATCATTACAGAAGTACTTTCCATACAATTTAATTGAATGGGAGGTATTTTTATTTGCTCTAATAGTTGGAGTATTTAAAACTGATGGAGATATATTCTTTAAAGAAGTTAGAATAGTCGTAGGAAGAGGCAGTGGAAAAAATGGCTTTATATCGTTTTTATCATTCTATTTCTTAAGTCCATATCATGGAATTAAAGGTTATAACATTGATTTACTTGCTAATACAGAAAATCAAGCTAAAACAACATTTAATGATGTTTATGAAATAATAAAAGAACCAGTTAATAAGAGTTTTGAGAATATATTAAAGAAAAATTTTCATGCAACGAAAACAGAGATTACAGGAATAAAAACCAAGTCAGTATTAAGGTTTAATACTTCAAGTAAAAGAGGTAAAGATAGTAAAAGAACTGGTTGTGTTATTTATGATGAAAAGCATGAGTATGAAGATACTACTAATGTTAATACTTTAGCGTCAGGATTAGGGAAAGTATGGCATGGCAGAGAAATAACTATAACTACCAATGGTCATGTTAGAGGTGGTTTATTAGATAGGGAACTAGATCAAAATAAAGATATATTAAAAGAGTATAATTCACTTAATAGAACTTTAGTATTTTGGTGCAGAATAGAGGAAGAAAGTGAATGGGATAAACCAGATAAATGGATTAAAGCTATACCATCTATTAATGATTTTCCAAGTTTAAAAAGCACTATAGAAAAAGAAGTATTGGATATGCCATATAAATTAGATTATTTTCCAGAGTTTATGGCAAAGAGAATGAATTTTCCTATAGGCAATAAAGATTTGGAAGTTGCCACATGGGATGATATTTTAGCAACTAATAAAAAAATGATTAATTTAGAAGGTATGGAGTGTGTTGGTGGTGTTGACTTTGCTATGACTAATGACTTTGTAAGTGTTTGTTTAGTATTTAGAACTAATGGAAAGTATTATGTTCTTCAGCATACTTTTGTATGTACTCATTCAAGAGACTTAAAGGGGATTAAAGCACCTTTAAATGACTGGGCAGAAAAAGGGCATTTGACATTTATAGAAGATGTTGAAGTAGCAGCTCATTTAGTAACAGATTGGTTTTTGAAAATGGGAACTAAATATAAGATTAAGAAAATAGGAATTGACCATTTTAGATTTTCATTTTTAAATAGCGAATTTAAGAAAATAGGATTTGATGCATATGAAAAGAAAAATATTAAAAGAATTAGACCTAGCGATATTATGATGATTGCTCCAATAATTAACTCGATATTTATAAATCATAATTTTGTTTGGGGAGATGTACCTATACTTAGATGGTTTACTAATAATACTAAAAAGATAGTTCAAAATGGAAATGTTAGTTATGGAAAGATAGAACCTAACTATAGAAAAACAGATGGATTTATGGCTTTAGTTAATGCTGTTATCCTTGCACAAGAATTAAAAGAAAAGAAAAAAGCTAATCCTAAGGCATTTAAAGTTATTAAATTTAATTAAAGGGAAAGTGGGTGAAATTAGTGAAATTAGTAGATTATATAAAATCATATATTAACCCAAAAAAGAATTCTAAAGCTGTTGATGTAGAATCTATTGAAGATAGTGATATAGATATTGATGTTTTAAGACAAGAAATTTATTTTAAAGAATTAGCTTTATATACAGCTATTAGTTATATTGCGAATGCAATATCTAAATGTGAAATAAAAACATATGTTAATCATGAAGAAGTTCAAGAGAGAGATTATTTTATCTTGAATTATTCAGCTAATATTAATGATAATTCAAGCCATTTTTGGTACAAAGTAATTGAAAAAATGTTTTATAGTGATTATGGAGAAGCTTTAGTAATTGAGAATAATGGTAATTTATACTGTGCAGATTCGTATTTTGTTGAAGAATATCCTATGGTAGGTAATAAGTATTCTGGAATTACTATAGGAAATTTACAGTTAAACAGAAGTTATAGAGCTTATGAAGTATATCTCTTTAAGTTAGAAAATAAAAAGATAAAAACATTAATAGATGGATTGCATCAAAATTATGCTGATTTATTAAGCCATGCAATTAAAACTTATAAAAAGTCTAATGCTATAAAATATAAATTGAAGCTTGATGGGATTGAAGCTGGAGATGCTGAATTTAATGAAATATTTGAAGAGGTTATTAAAGAGCAGCTTAAAACATTTATTGAAAGTGATAATGTTATTTATCCAGAATATGAAGGTTATAACTTAGAGGATATATCTCCTAAAAACAATGTTAAAGATTCAGCCGATATTATTTCGTTGAAAAAGGACATATTTGAAACAGTAGCACAAGCTATAAAGATACCTAATTCATTATTGTTAGGTAATATAACTAATATGAAAGAAGTAATGAATTCATTTATAACAAATGCAGTAGATCCTTATGCTAAGATGATTAGCAGAGAACTAAGTCGTAAGCAGGGTTATGAGAAATGGAAAAAAGGAAGTTATGCAAAAATGGATACATCAAAAGTTAATCATATTGATATTATTGAAGTTGCTGATAAGTTGGACAAACTTATTTCTTCAGGAACAATGTGTATTGATGAAAATAGAGCATTGATTGATTATCCAGCTTTAAATACTGAAGAAAGTAAAAAGCACTTTGTAACTAAAAATTATGATGCAGTTAAGAACTTGAAAGGGGGTGAGAAAGATGAATAGAGCTAAATTGAAATATGCATTTAATCAATTAGCAAATAGTAATAAACATCAACTTTATATTTATGATGAAGTTACTGCTTATGGTAAGTTTAATTGGAATACTTGGGAGTATGATGATTCAGAAACATCAGCAGAGTATTTTAGACAAAAGTTAAATGAAATACCAGATAATGATGAGATAGAGTTATTTGTTAATAGTAATGGTGGCAGTGTCAAAGAAGGAGTGGCTATATATAATATGCTATCTAGAAAACAATGTAAGAAAACTTGTTATATAGATGGATTTGCTTATTCTGTAGCAAGTGTTATATGCCTGGCTTGTGACAAAATTATAATGGGACTTGGTACATCAATGATGATTCATGAAATGTGGATGACGGTAAGTGGCAATGCAAAGCAGTTAAGAAAACATGCTGATGATTTAGATGTGTTGATGGAGTCAAATAGACAAATATATTTAAATAGAGCTAAGAATCTTACTGAAGAGCAGCTTATAGAAATGATGGAAGCTGAAACTATTCTAACGCCAGAGCAATGTTTGGAATACGGATTCTGTGATGAAATAGCACAAAGTTCTATAGACCAAAATACATTATTAAATCAACAAAGAGCTTTAATGCAACAAATAAAGTTTGAAGCTTTAAATCAAAAATCTTTGAGAGAAGAAATGTTACAGTTTATTAAAAATGGTACTAGAGAAGAGGAAGACAATCCATCTGTAGAGGACGAATCTGAACAATTAAATAATGATAATGAAGAAGAACCAAAACAAAGTCCGTTAGGTTCTTTTTTTAATGCACTTTTAAAATAAAATGAATAGGAGAAATAAAAATGGGAATGTTAAGTATAACTAATTTAAAACAAAAGGATGCAGTAGATGCATTACAAAAGGCAATGATTTCAGGAAATGAAACAGAAATTCAAGAGGCATGGTGTGGCTTCCAACAATCAATAATTGATGTTGTAAAGCAAGACTTTGAAGAAGCTCATGGAAATCAAACTATATTAGCTCAAAGAGGATATAGACAGTTAACTCCACAAGAAACTAATTATTATAATAAGTTAATAGAAGCTGGTAAATCAGCTAATCCACAACAAGCAATGACAGGGTTAACTGATATCATGCCTGAAACTATTATAGAAGATGTATATAAAGATTTAACTGATGAGCATCCGCTATTAAATAAAATAAATTTTGTTTCAGTTAAGTATTTAACTAAATGGATACTTAATGATCATACTGTAAAAACTGCTGTGTGGGGTGAAATTAATTCAGCTATTACAGAGGAAATAACAAGTGCATTTAGAACTATTGAAGTCACTCAATATAAATTAAGTGCATTTGCAGTTATTGAAAAAGATATGCTTGATTTAGGTCCAGTATTCTTAGATGGATATATAAGAATGTTTTTAAAAGATGCTTTATTATGTGGATTAGAAAAGGCAATAGTAGATGGTGATGGTAAAAATCAACCTATTGGATTAACTAGAGATGTATCTGAAAATGTTACTATAACTGGTGGTAAATATCCAAAGAAAGAAGCAGTAAAAGTAACTACATTCGCTCCAGCAGAATATGGACAGTTATTATCTAAGCTTGTAAAGAATGAAAAGGGCAGAAATAGAAAGTTTAACAAAGTATTATTAATTTGTAATCAATCTGATTATTTATCTAAGATAATGCCTGCAACAACTGTTTTAAATAGTGCAGGAGCTTATGTAAATAATTTATTCCCATTTCCGACCGATGTTGAAATATCAAATGAATTATCAGATGGTGAAGCAATTATTTGTTTACCAGAAGAGTACTTCATGGGAATTGGTGGAGCAAAAGAAGGTGTAATAGAATATAGTGATGATTTAAAGTTCTTAGAAGATAAAAGAGTTTATAAGATTAAAATGTATGGAACAGGAAGAGCTTATGATAATACAGTTTCTATATTAATTAATATAGCTGATTTAGATCCAGCATATATTACAGTAAAAACTGCAGAAGCTACTCAAGCAGCTTTAAATTCAAGAAAGGCTACTAAATAGTAGGTATGGATAAAATCACTTTAGTTGAGCAATTAAAAGAAAGGCTAAATATAACTTGGGAAGATGCATCTACTGAAAATAAGTTATCAAATATAGTTGAAGATGCAAAGATAACTTTAGATCATAAACTAGGAGCTGAAATAGATTACTCAAAAGCTGGGATGGAAAGAACCCTATTTATGAATTATTGCATGTATGTATGGCATGATTGTGCTAATGAGTTTGATAAAAGCTATTTGAATGAAATTTATCAAATTAGAAATAAATATAAGGTGAAAAGATATGTTGAAAAGAAAACAGAAATTTGATTCTTTTAATGATGGTGTTCTATATTATGGTGACTATTTAGAAAGTTATGATGAAAATAATAATGCTTGCAATGAAAAAGAGTTTTCTATAAAAGGAAAGCTCTTTTTCTCTTATAAAACAATAAGGGAGCAAGATAGTTTAAAGTATAGTGATACTGGATTAAAAGTATCTATTAAATTAAAAACTCATTATATACCTGGAATATCAACAGGAGATACTGTAAAAATTAATGACTCTTTATATAGTATTGCTTATTTAGAACATGATGCATCAAAAGAAAAAATGTTTATTTTCTTAACTGATTTAATTAATGTTATGTCTAAACATATTGGTATTTTCCTTAAAAATAAAGGGGGAGCTTTATCCGATGATGAATGGAGCCATTACAGAACTGTTTGGGGAGATATTAAAGAAATAAATAATGTTAAAACATTAGAAAGCACATCTAATGGAAAAGTATCTACTAAATTTAGAAAGAAATTTATTATAAGATATATTGAGTATTTAGACTTAAGTAATGATAAAGAAGCTACTACTAAATATAAGATTGCTTATAAAGATAAATTTTATAATATTTTAGGAATTAATAATATTGAAGAAAGAGATGAAATATTAGAAATTGAAGGAGTGATAGAGTGATAGAATAATGGGAATGAGTACTTTAGAATGTAAGGCATTACAAGATAGATTAAATAATATGTCCAAAAGAGCAAGTGCTAAAGAAATGGATAAAGTACTTGATAAAGGAGATAAAGTTGTTCTTGAAGCTATGAGAGAGACAGTTCCTAAGGATACGGGTGAGCTACGAGATAGTTTAGGAAAAATAAAAAGAAAAGGCTCAGGTTTCAATAGAACTAGTATTATTGGAATTGTAAGTGATGATAGAGAAGTTGTTGAAAGAGGATATTATCAGGAGCATGGTACTAGAAGAATTGCAGGAAAGAAGTGGATTAAAAGAGGCTTTCGTAAAGCTAAAGATAATGCAGTTTCTGCTATGAAAAAAGAGTTAAAAGAAAATTTAATGAGGTAATTATGCATAATAAGTTAGTTGAAATATTAGAAGAGTTAAATATACCTATTGGTTTTCAAAAATTTGAAGGTGAAGCTGAGGAGTATATTATTTTTAATATTTATGATGATGAAGATAGTAATTTTTTTGATAATGAAAATTTATCAGAAATTTATTATATTTGTATTAATTATTGGACAACAAAGAAATCAAAGTTAGATAATTATAAAAAAATTAAAACTTTACTTAAGGGCTATGACTTTAAATATAACAGTGGAAAAGATATGGAGTCTGATGGTGCTTATGGTAGAAGTTTAACTTTTATATATGAAAATTATTTAGATGAAGGAGAAGAAAAATAATGGCAAAAAAGAAAAAAGTATTAGCTGGTTTATCAAATATACATTTTGCTCCACTAGTAGATGGAACATATAAAACACCAGTACCTATTTTATTTGCTAAAAAAATAGAGAATAAATTAGAGTATGAAAATGACCAAGAATGGGCAGATGACAAAGTAGTAGAGAATGGTTATGACTTTGTAGGTGGTGAAGGAACCTTAACTGTTTTAGCATTAACATCAGAGGAACAGGCATTATTATTTGGAAATACTATAGTTAAAGGTGGAATTAAAGTTAATTCAGGAGATGTATCACCTCAAGGAGCATTTTTATTTGAAAGAAAAAAGAAAAGAAGTACACATAAAAGATTATATGTAATATATAACTGTGTATGCTCACCTACATCAATTTCAGCAGAAACTATTGAAGATGGTAAAGGAGAAGGTTCTACAGACGAAATAAGTTACAGTATTGGTGAATGTGAAAATGGTGATATTTATCATTATATAGATACAGATGATGAAAGTGTAGTTGCTGACGCAGTTAGTAATTGGTTTAAACAAGTTCAATTTCCACAAAATATAGAACTAGAAGAATCACAAGTTAGAAAAGTGAGTAATAAAAAATAAGGGTTGATATTTCAATCCTTATTTTTATAGGTGAAAAATGTATAAAGCATATTTACAAATAGATGATTTAAAGTTACCTGGAACTTTAGATATGTATGTAATAAAAAGAACACAGGAAGAATTACATGAATGTAATAAATTATTGAAAGTACATGAAATCTTCGAAGGAGTAGCACAAATGGATTTTCATTGTATAGCAGCATTAATATTACAATCTGTTTTAAGAGTTTCAGGTTTAGATGAAGAAGAATTTATTAAAATTTATTTAAAGGAAAGATCAGATGATAAGATAGCACAAAAGCTATTAAATGAATCAAAATATTTAAATGAATTATTAAAGAAGTGTATGTTTAAGTCAAAAGAACAAAAAGAAGATGATGAATTTGAGGAAATCCCGAACTTTACTGAAGATAAAAGTAAAGATTGGGATTTTCCTTATATGGAGTTTTTTTGGACTACTAAATTAAAAAGAAATGACTTTTGGTCAATTACTCCTAAACATTATTTTGAGCAAATAGAAATTTATGAAAGAGTAAACGGCTCAAATAAAGAAAAGGAAGAAACAGAATATTTATAAGGGGTGGGTTATATGGCTGATGAAATAGTTGAAAGGTTAGCCGTAGAGCTTTCCTTAGAGTCAGAAAATTTTAGAAAGAAAATTACTGCAATAAATAGTATTATAAAAAATACTGAAAAGGAATTTAAATCAGCTGGAAATGGTGTTAAAAATTTTGAAAACACTTTTACTGGATTAGACGCAAAGATACAAAAAACTAGCAAACAATTAGAATTATATAATTTAAAATTATCTAAACAAAAAGATGAATATGAGAAAAATTCTAAGTTAGTTAAAGAACAAAAAGAAAAACTAGATGAACTTGAAAATACTTTAGGAAAGAATTCTAAAGAATGGCAAGAACAATCTAAATTAGTTCTAAAAAATAGCCAAAATTTAATTAAGTTAGGAAGCGACATTAAAACTACTGAATCAACTATTGATAAGCTTTCAAAAGAATTAGAAGAGACTAAAGATAAATTTAATAATTTAGGAAATTCAACAAAAACAACAGAAGAAAGGCTTCAAAGCATAGATGATAATGCAAAATTAACAGAGTCATCTTTTAATAAGCTTGGAAGCGAATTAGTTCAATCAGGAAATTATTTTGAGAAGTTAGGAAATAAAATGAATGAATTAACTTTCAAAATAGATTCAGGAGTTCAAAAAATTACTGTATATGAAGATGCTATTAAGCAGACTAGTGATATTCTAAATAAAAATAGAGAAGAACATAAAAACTTAGCAAAAGAAATAACTTCAATAGAAGAAAAGTTAAATAAGGCTAAAAGTGAGTATGGTGAAAATTCAAATGAAGCACAAAATTTAAAATCAGAGTTACTTCAATTAAAGGATAGATATATAACATTAGAAAGTGAGATTGAAGATAATAGTAGAGCTTTAGATGAATATCAGAGTGAATTAAATAATACGCAAGCTGATGTAAACAACTTATCACAAGAACTTAGAAATTTACCTTTTGAAACAATAGGAAATGATTTAAAAGAACTAGGAAATACAACTAAAAATATAGGACAAGGACTTACTACTGGAGTTACCGTACCCATTGTAGGAGCTGGAGCAGCTGCAACAGTTGCAGGTACAAATTTTGGAACTGCTATGAGTAAGCTGCAAGCTACTGCGGGAATAACAAATAAGACAAGCGAGTCATTTAAAGCTTTGGAAGAAAAAGCTTTAGCAATGGGGAGTAGTACATCCTTTAGTGCTTCAGAAGCAGCGGAAGGATTAACGTTCTTAAGTTTAGCGGGTTGGGATGTGGAAACATCAATCACAAGAATTGAACCAGTTTTAAGAGCTGCTGAAGCAGGTGGAATGGATTTAGCATTAACAGCTGATTTAGTTACTGACTCTATGTCGGCAGCTGGAATTAGCGCTGATGACTTTACTAAATATCTTGATATAGCAGCACAAGCACAACGTAAATCTAACCAATCTATGCAACAGTTATTAGAAGCTAATATAGTTGCTGGTGGTTCTTTTAAAATGTTAAACATTCCAATGGAAAAGTCAGGAGCTTTACTTGGAGTTTTAGCCAATAGAGGTATTAAAGGAAGTGAAGCAGGGAAAGCTTTATCATCTGTATTTGCGAATTTAGTAACTGAAACTGGTCAAGCTGGAGAAGCTTTAGATGCAATGGGTATCTCTCTTTTTAATTCAAAAGGAAAGCAGAGAGATATGATAGAAGTATTAAAAGAGCTTAGAGGAAAGCTAATTAATACGGCTGATGGAACTTCAACACTAACAGAGCAACAACAAGCTCAATATGCTGCAATGCTTGGAGGAAAAACTCAATTTGACACATTAATGGCTTTACTAGATGGACTTGGTGGAGAATATGATGAGTTGGTTGTAAACTTAGATAATTCATCAGGTGCATTAAATGAAATGGCAACAATAATGAAAGATAATCTTGGTGGGCAAATTGATTCTATGAAATCTGCAATAGAAGGAGCTTTAATAAAAGCATTTGTTGCTTTAGAACCAGTATTATCAAAAGTTATAGATCTAATAACTGAAGCAGCAAATTGGTTTAGTAGTTTAGATGAAGAGCAACAGAAAAATATAGTTGTTATGGCTGGAGTAGTTGCTGCAATTGGACCTATGCTTATGGGAATAGGTCAATTAATTATTGTGGGTGGAAATGCTGTAACTTTATTTGGAAAGTTATCTAGTGGAGCAACTGCAGCAAGTGGAGCAGCAGGAGGTTTAACGAGTGCAGCTGGAATATTGGCAAGTCCTGTAGGTATTGGAGCAATAATAGCTGTTCTAGCTGGATTACTTACATATATAGGAGATAGTGAGACAGCTTTATTATCACTTCAAGAGAAGTTTGGTGGAGTTGGATTTGTAATAAGTAGTGTATGTGAGTTTATTTCAGGAATAGTTCAAATGACTTTTGGTAATTTAGGAATAGCAATTATGGGGATATGTGATATTATAGCAGCTATTGCCGATGGTCCAGGGGGGTTAACCGTAAATGAAGCTTGGAGCAGAATGACAAATAAAATGACATTAAACACTGAAGAAGCTATGAGTAAAATTACAGTTACTACCTCAAGAGGAATGTCACAAATGTTAAATTCTACTGAAGAAAGTTTAATACAACTTACAACTATAATGGATACAACATTAAATCAAGTACCAACTATAGTTGCGGGGAATTATTCAGAAGCTAGTAGAGTTTTAGCTAGTCAATTAACTAATATGAGTAGTGGACAACTTACTACTTTAAAAGGTATGAATGATACTACAAAAATGATGTTCCAAGGGATTCGTGCAGGAATGACCATAGATGAAGCAGCAGGTCAAGTCGAAAAGAATTTAAGTCAAATGTCTGCAGCAGGTAAAATAAATGGTGATTCTATGACTAAAGATATTAGTTCAGCTATGGATCAAGTAAACAAACAATTAAGTAGTAAGACTGGAGAAGCATCTAAAGAGGTTAGTAAGAATTTAGATTCAGCTGAAAAGAGTGTAAATGAATCTGCTACAGATATGCAAGCAACTGTAACTAAAGAAGCTTCTAAAATGCAAAAAAACGCTTCAAGTTCAGCTTCTGCAATGGAGAAGAATGTTACATCGTCAACAAATAGAATGGCAAATCAATCTATAAGTGATTGGAGCAGATTGCAAAGGGCATACAGTAATCCTATTACTGGAAGGGTATCTATAACAAGAACAACAACTGAGAGAGTAGTACAAGGAAGAGAAGCTACACCCGCTATGTATGCAGTAGAGGAAGCAAGCAATTTAAGAACTAGATTAAGCCTCCCTGATGTTTCAAGATATGTGACGCAAGGTTCTTATTATAACTATAATGAAAAAAGTTTTAAAGGTATAAGAAAAAATGAAGATAGCTCATTAAGTGACGTTTTAAATAACTTAAGTGATATATTAGATAAATTTAATATAAAGAGTAATGGTGATTTAGTGTTACAAGCAGAAATACCTGTTTATATTGGAGCAAAGGAAATTTCAAGAGAGATGACCGATATTGTAATAAAAAAAGTAACTAAAAAACAAAATAGTATAAACAAAGGAAAGGGGATTGAATAATGAGAAGTTCAAATTATTTTATTGTATTTAATGGAGTAACTGATATAGATATAGGATTAAGTGCAACCAAAAGACCTAATATCATTAATCCCCAACAAGCCTCAATAACAGAAAAAACTATAGAGGGAAGAGATGAAACTGTTACTGTAAAATCTAAAACTTTAAAAAATATAGAAATACCAATTAGTTATAATTTTATTGATAGAAAAGATTTTATCGAAAAAACAAGGCTAATTAAGAAGTGGATTAATAAAATAGATGATAATAGATTAATGTTTTCTGATGATTTAGATATGTATTATAGGGTTAAGTACTGTAAACTTCAAGTTATTGAAAGAACACGTAGAAAGAAAGGTAGTTTTGAAGTTACATTTGTTTGTTCTCCATTTATTTATTATAAGTCAGGAGATAAGGAAATAATTAACCCTAAATTATTACATAATCCAAGTTATTTGATATCAAAACCTATTTACAAAATTGAAGCTGAAGGAATAATAAGTTTGATTGTAAATGGAAAAGAAACTAAGTTTAATATAGGTCAGGAATTATTAATTGATACTGAATTAGAGTTATGCTTCAGAGGAAAAACAAAAAATAATATTGCATTTGAAGAAGGTTGGTTTAATGATTTGTTTTTAAAGGAAGATGAAAACACTATTGAATGGAAAGGTAACTTAAAAAGTTTGATAGTAATTCCTAGATGGAGGATTTACTAAATGATACAAGTATATTTAAGTACAAATACTAACTTTGATAAAAATGGAGATATGTCATTACAGCCATTAAGCTATGAAGTTAGTACAGCAGGAATAAATCAAGCAGTTGAATTTACAATAGAGCATGAGATTGATGAGTATGGAAGATATGAGTATCTGCAAAAAGGAAATGTTATTAAAGCATTTACTCCATGGGATTTAAAAAAGGGTCAGCTATTTAGAATTGAAGATATAGATAAAGATAGTAAAGAAGGTACTATAATAGCTTCAGGATATTTAATTTTCTATGATAATGTTAAAACATATGTTAAAGATTTTAATAATGAAAATGTTCTAATATGTGATACTGGCAATACAACTGGAGAAGAGGCAATAAAGAAAATATTTAAAAATACTAACTATATTGGACATAGTAATATTATGAGGATTTCAAGAAGTAGGTTGGAAAGAAAAAATATAGTTGCTGCACTTACTGGTGATGATGAAAATAGTTTTGTTAATAGATGGGGTGGAGAGTTATTTATAGATAATTTTGATATTTATATGAATGAAAAAATAGGTCATGATACAGGATTAATAATAAGCTATGGAAGAAATATGGAATATATAAAAGAAAGTAGTAGCTATAAAAATACTATTACAAGAATTATTCCAATTGGTTTTGATGGATTAAGATTAACTGGAAAAACTCCATGGGTAGATAGTCCTAATATTAATAAATATCCTTATATAATGGAAAAAGAAATTAAGTTTGACCAGGTAAAAGTTAAAGAAGAAAATAGTGATGAAGGATTTGAAACTATTGAAGAGGCTAGAGCTGAATTAATTAGATTAAGTAATTTACTATTTGAAGAAGAGCAAATAGATTCCCCAGAAGTATCTATTGAAGTTAGTATGTATGATTTGCAAGGAACATTAGAATATGAATCATATGAGTGTTATGAGGAAGTTAATTTAGGAGATTACATAAAAGCAAGGCATGAAATATTAAATATAGATACTTTAGTAAGATGTATAGGCTATACATGGGATGGACTAGCTTTAAAATATAAGACAATTAAATTAGGTCATCAAATAGATAATTATTTCGATAAGCAAACCGATATTTATAATAAAGTAAATAACATATTAAATAGCGATGGTTCTGTTAATGCTGTTGAAGTAGCTGGCATATTAGATGCAATTAATGTAACGATGAAGGCATGTAGAGATGTAGCACAGCCATTGCCAGTGAGAGTTATGATTTGTGAGGACTTTGATAAGGATAGCCCAAGCTATGGAGCTATGTGCTTTGGATCTATGGGATTCATGATTGCAGCTGAAAGAACTCCAGATGATAAGGATTGGGATTGGAAAACTTTTGGAAGTGGTAAAGGATTCTTTGCAGATTTTATTGTAGCTGGAACAATGCTAGCAGATAGAATAAGAGGTGGAGTGCTTCAATCAATTGATGGAAGTTTAGAAATAGACTTAAGAGAATCATCAAAAGGTATGCAGTTTAAGAGGAATGGAAAGAAAGCTATTGATATTGAAGGAACTAAAATAAAATTCTTTGATTGGGATGGAGAAGGTGATGCAGTAGCACACATATACTCAACAAGAATTGGAGGAGATGAAAATAAGTTAGGGTTAGCAATAGCAAATAAAAAAGACCGTTCTATATCAATATCATATGAAAGTGGTGATACTTACTATAGTTATATGAGATTTGATATGGATAATAGCGATAAAACAACTAATAGCCCTATAACAATATTTAAGGAAACTGATTTCAGAGGAAGTCAAATATGGTTTGGATATGATATAAATAGTATTTATAATTCAACTAATAATAATCTAATAGCAAAAGTACAAAATGAGTTTAAAGTTGCTGATAGAGCAAATGGAAAAAGTAGATTTAGAGTATTGCAGGATTGGATTGCAGCTTATGATAAAGATAGTTGTTATTTTGAAGCTGGAAAGTTAAAGTCAGATGGGAAAGGTTATTTTATATTTAGAGATGGTCAAACAGCTTATTTATATAGAGTAGCAGGACAAGAAAAAGTATGGTGCGATTATAATCTTACAGTAGATAAGAAACTACATGTGAATGGTGATCTTGCAGTAGTAGGTAATAAGAACTGTATTCAACCAACAGAAAACTATGGAGATAGATTATTTTATAGTGTAGAAGATGCTGAAAGTTATTTAACAGATAGGAGTATGGAAGTTTTTACAGTTGAAAAAACTGCAGAAGGAACATATGAAAGAGTTATATTACTTGATAATATATTTAAAGAAGCTGTTAGAGTTGATAATAACTATACAGTTGAAGTAATAAAACAAGGATGGGGAGATTATAGAGTAAAAGAACAAAATGAGAATTATTTTGTAGTTGAAGCAGATAGAAAAGATTTTACTTTTAAGTATGTAGTTACTGCTAAAAGACGAGGATTTGAAGATATACGATTAGTTGAATATCATAAAGTTGAAAATGATATCGAGGTTATGAATGTAGAAGGTGATCTAGCAACTAATCTAGATGAAAATGAAATTTGCGAGGAGTTGAATATATGAATACGAAAATAATTAAATTAGATATAAATAATAAAATGTATGAAACTATAACTGCAAAGCAAGGAGATACTGAAAGTAGATTTTTACTTTTTCATTTATTTGATGCATCATTACCTTTTGATTTAACAGAAAAATCAGTAAGGGTATATGGAATTAAACCAGATGGCACAAAGATATTCAATGATCTTGTAATAAATGATGTTAAAAAGGGATATTGTACATTAAAATTGACTAATCAGATGTTAGCAATTGCAGGGTTAGTTAAATTAGAATTAGTAATATACAGTGGCAATAAGAAGTTAAGTTCAATTCCATTTATGTTAAATGTAATATCGTCTTTAAATTCAGATGATGCAGTAGTTAGTACAAATGAATTTACTTCATTAATGAATGGATTAGCAGCTCTTTCAGAGTATGATATTTATAAAAGTAATGCTAAGCAAGTACCAGGAATTAAAGAAGAGGTGTCAAACCTTAGTTCGCAATTGGATTCTAAGACGAGTGAAAAGAGTGGTTTATCTGGTTGGTTAAGAAGTTTTGAATTTGATAGAAATAAAAAGATATGCTTTATTGGTGATAGCACTACAGACGGGCCAGCTGGAGCTGCACAATATTTATATGAATGTTTTAATAAATATCATTTAAATAGCGGAGATAATTTAGAAGGTGTAACAATTGTAGATAAGGGTTCTAGTGGTAACACTTGCTATAATTTTATAAATAATAAACCAGCAGAAAAAGGGATAGACGCTTGTATATCAGAACAAGCTGATTTATATGTTTTTTGTTACAGCATAAATGATGTCAGACTAGGCAATACAACTAAAGAGCAATTAAAAGAGTATATAACTATTGCAGTAGAAAGATTATTAAAAGAAACTAACGGATATATATTACTTAGAATACCTAATAGCTTATTAGCAGATGACCCTACTAATGCAAATTACATTCAGCCGTTGTCTAATTCACAACTTTATACAGATATAATGTGGGAATCTTACATGGAGTTAAAACACAAGTGGGAAAGAGTTGATGTTATAGATATGCAAACTCTTATATTCGGAAGAACAGTTAAAAATAAAGCAGATAATCCTTATATGGGAGATTCATTACATCCTAATAAAGAGGGGTTTTATAGAATAGCAAGATGCATAGCTGACTATATAGGTATAACACCAAAATTAAGAACAGATTTACTTGAAATTGCAAAGAAAACAAATCCTACATCTCCTTATTTAGTATACCCTAAAGTGTTAGAAGGGGTAGAATACGAGCTAATCTGTGAAGGATATTTTGTAGCGATGGGAAGTAATTATTTAGATTTTGCATTGAACCCAATACAAGCATATAAGATTCAAAAAGGCGACATTATAAAAATCGGTGATAAGTTGGCTTACGACATATCAACTTCTTTTACAGCTAGTGCAATTGGATCTAATACTAGACTATCGGGTGGAATTACTTTTACTGGATATGAAAATAACAACAAGGGTATGGTTAGAATTTATAGAAAAAAACACACAGTAGTAGATACTCATGCTATTGTATCATCTTTAACGAATAACACACCTTTAAAATATTTTACATTACCAGCTATGAGAATAAACAGTATAGATTGCAGATTAGCAAAACCAATAGCAAGTGCATTAACATTCAAATTAAAGCAAATTTATCAAAACACCATTAAAGAGATTGCGGTTATTTCTTTTACAACCAACAATATGACAGCGAATATATCATTTGATTCAACAAATTGTCCCAATGGGTATTACGACACTAATTATGGATATGATAGGGGAGCATTATTTTATGTTGAGAGTGGAGAAAATTCATATAGTGGTGAAGTATTAATGAATATTAAATTATCAAGTTAGTTAGTAGTTGTTGATTTATATTGTTCGTAAAAATTAATTTAGTGTTTAGAAATAATATTTGTATCATCTGAGTATATGCAATATAATAATTATTATTAAAATAGTAATTGGGAGGATTTAAAATGTCTGATGTAGATCAAGATGAACTAATAAGTATACTGAATAAAAAGTGGGGGGTTAGACCTTGTCCTATGTGCGGGGAAGGACAGTGGATAGTTTCGAATAAGGTATTTGAATTAAGAGAATTTAATGAAGGTAATTTAATAGTTGGTGGAGGTCCAATTACTCCTGTAATAACTATTACTTGTGGAAATTGTGGTAATACAATAATGGTAAACCCTATGGCAATAGGATTGATTAAGAAATAGGGGGAATTAAGTTGGTTCAATTTTCTAAAGAAACAGATTATATAGTTAATAAAGAGAAAAAAGTAAATTTTAAGAAGACATTAACAAATGATGATCTTACCTTGAAAGAAAAAGGAAATACAATTCAAGCCAAAGAACGGTATCATGACCAAGGTTTAAAACAAGCTAAAATAGGATTTTGGTTTGGTATAATTGGAGCATCGATAGGATTAATAGTAATAATTGGAGCCCTATGCTTTTTAGAAGATAAATTATGGGGTAGTGTATCTGGAATTATAATTGAAGGTGTATCACTATTAATATTTCGGATTTCTGATAATGCTATAGCAAGAATGGGAGAATTTTTTGATATTTTGGGTGAGGATAATGATAAAATAAGAGCTATTGATTTAACTAATAGTATAAAACATGATGAAACTAAAGATGAGGTTAGTGTAAAGTTAGCATTGCATTTAGCTGGAATAAATGAAGATAAAATTTGCAAAAATACAAAAGAAGTATGTATTGCTATTGATGAGGGAAATAAGTAAAAATCAATGTTTAATAAGCAAGAAGTTAGAGTAAAATCTAGCTTCTTTTTTAATACAAAAATAAAAGGAAGGTGTAAAATGGAAAACTTATTAAACTATTTTAAAATTATTGTAGCAGCAATAGGAACGGGAATAACTTGGTTATTTGGAACATGGGACACTGCTCTTATTGTTCTTGTATCATTTATGGCACTAGATTATCTAACTGGAGTTTTAAGAGCTTGGATAAATAAAGAAGTATCTAGTGATATAGGGCTTAAAGGTATAGCGAGGAAAACAGTTATATTTGTAGTATTAATTGTCGCTGTTCTATTAGATAGGCTATTAAATACTGGGACATGGGTATTTAGAACGTTAATTTGCTACTTTTACATAGCAAATGAAGGGATTAGCTTATTAGAAAATTGTGCAGGACTAGGATTGCCTATACCAGAAAAACTTAAAGATGCATTAGTACAGCTAAAGGATGGAGAAAAGAAAGAGTTAAGTAAAGAATAAACTATACCCTTTGTCAAGGACAGTTTAAAAAAGAGTAGACTAATTTAAGAGA
>OLPZ01000934.1_pt1 | contig 21161 bp, 17 predicted proteins | sample 1672711 | NCBI WGS metagenome assembly OLPZ01 (sample SAMEA3136716, study PRJEB25190) | human gut metagenome
GACGAAAGCTGGATGGTATATTCTTACGAAAAAGGGAGACGATGAGTACATTTTGACAGATTCAAAGAGACAGCAGTTGTATGCAGATGAGGCAGAAGAAGATGATTATGACGATGCAGATGAGTACGAGGATACAGATGAGAATGATGAAGATGACAGTGACGCGAGCGGCGGTCCTGTTATAAAAGCTGGAGGAAGACTCATGGGAGAATCTGATTCGAAAGACACGTCTGACAGCGATAATGATACGACGAGTTCTAAGAACACACAAAAGAAGAAAAAATATGATCCGTATGACGTGTATGATTATGATGATCCAGACGATTTTGCTGATGAGTGGGCAGAAGAATTTGGAGATGGAGATTACGACAATGGGTATGATGATGCATATGATTACTGGGAGGAGAAGAACAGGTAGGGGAATTATTATTTTGTGATAAGTTTTTAATAAATAAAGTGCTTGCATAAAAATAGAAATATATAATATAATTTATTTACGAAAACAAATTTGCTATTTGGACAGAACGAACGGAGAATAAAAACAGCAGTTATAGCAGTTTTTACTCTCCGTTCTGCTATTGATAAATAAAAAAGAGCTTGCATAGCAAGCTCATCCACACACTGTGGGTCACATCAAGTGACGATTTGAATTAAATTCTTATTTGAACTTATGATGTAAATTTAGTATGGTACTAAACTTGTTTTTAGTATAAATCAGCAATATGAAAATGTCAACAAAATAGGAGGAAAATTTTATGGAACAGGAGTACTATTTAGGACTGGATATGGGAACCGGATCTGTAGGATGGGCTGTTACAGATTCGGAATATCATGTCTTGCGTAAACATGGAAAAGCACTATGGGGAGTCCGATTATTTGAAAGTGCATCGACAGCAGAAGAACGAAGAATGTTCCGAACATCAAGAAGAAGACTAGATCGAAGAAACTGGAGAATTGAAATTTTACAGGAAATTTTTGCAGAGGAAATAAGTAAGAAAGATCCAGGATTTTTCTTGCGAATGAAAGAAAGCAAATATTATCCAGAAGATAAGCGAGATATCAATGGAAATTGTCCGGAACTGCCATATGCATTATTTGTTGATGACGATTTTACAGATAAAGATTATCATAAAAAATTTCCGACAATTTATCATCTCAGGAAAATGTTGATGAATACAGAGGAGACACCGGATATCCGGTTGGTGTATCTGGCAATTCATCATATGATGAAGCATAGGGGCCATTTCTTGTTATCTGGTGACATTAATGAGATTAAGGAGTTCGGAACGACATTTTCAAAATTGTTGGAGAATATCAAAAATGAGGAATTGGATTGGAATCTTGAACTGGGAAAAGAAGAATATGCTGTTGTAGAAAGTATTTTAAAAGATAACATGTTAAACCGATCCACAAAGAAAACCAGATTAATAAAAGCATTAAAAGCAAAATCAATATGTGAAAAGGCTGTACTGAATTTATTGGCTGGTGGAACGGTGAAATTGAGTGATATATTTGGTCTTGAAGAATTAAATGAGACAGAAAGACCGAAGATTTCCTTTGCTGATAATGGATACGATGATTATATCGGAGAAGTTGAAAATGAGCTGGGAGAACAATTCTATATTATAGAGACGGCAAAAGCAGTGTATGACTGGGCGGTATTAGTTGAAATATTGGGAAAATATACGTCAATTTCAGAAGCGAAAGTAGCAACGTATGAAAAACATAAATCGGATTTACAATTTTTGAAAAAGATAGTTCGGAAATATCTGACAAAGGAGGAATATAAAGATATTTTTGTAAGTACGAGTGACAAATTGAAAAATTACTCTGCTTATATAGGAATGACGAAAATAAATGGAAAAAAGGTTGATTTGCAGAGCAAACGGTGCAGTAAAGAAGAATTCTATGATTTTATTAAGAAAAACGTACTTAAAAAGCTAGAAGGACAACCTGAATATGAATATTTGAAAGAAGAGCTAGAAAGAGAAACATTTCTACCAAAACAGGTGAACAGGGATAATGGTGTAATACCGTATCAGATTCATTTGTACGAGTTGAAAAAGATATTAGGAAATTTACGGGATAAAATAGACCTCATTAAAGAGAACGAAGATAAACTGGTTCAATTATTTGAATTCAGAATTCCGTATTATGTTGGTCCGCTGAATAAGATAGATGACGGAAAAGAGGAAAAATTTACATGGGCTGTACGGAAAAGTAATGAAAAGATATATCCATGGAATTTTGAAAATGTAGTTGATATAGAAGCAAGTGCAGAAAAATTTATCCGGAGAATGACAAATAAGTGTACATATCTGATGGGCGAAGATGTATTGCCGAAGGATTCATTGCTTTACAGTAAATATATGGTTTTAAATGAATTAAATAATGTAAAGTTGGATGGCGAAAAATTATCTGTAGAATTGAAACAACGGTTGTATACAGATGTATTTTGTAAGTATCGGAAAGTAACTGTAAAGAAGATAAAAAATTACTTGAAATGTGAAGGTATCATATCCGGCAATGTCGAAATAACTGGAATTGATGGTGATTTTAAGGCATCGTTAACGGCATATCATGATTTTAAAGAAATCTTGACAGGAACAGAATTGGCTAAAAAGGACAAAGAAAATATTATTACCAATATAGTATTGTTTGGAGATGATAAAAAGCTGCTGAAAAAGAGACTGAATCGATTATATCCTCAGATTACGCCGAATCAGTTGAAGAAAATATGTGCGCTATCCTATACAGGCTGGGGAAGATTTTCTAAAAAGTTCTTAGAAGAAGTAACAGCTCCAGATCCGGAAACGGGAGAGGTATGGAATATCATTACGGCATTGTGGGAATCGAATAATAATCTGATGCAATTATTAAGTAATGAATATCGGTTTATGGAAGAAGTCGAAACATACAATATGGGAAAACAGACTAAAACATTGTCGTACGAAACAGTAGAGAATATGTATGTTTCTCCATCTGTGAAAAGACAGATATGGCAGACGCTGAAAATCGTGAAAGAATTAGAAAAAGTAATGAAAGAATCTCCGAAACGTGTATTTATTGAGATGGCGAGAGAAAAGCAAGAAAGTAAGAGAACCGAATCGCGTAAAAAACAACTAATAGATTTGTATAAGGCTTGTAAAAATGAAGAAAAAGATTGGGTAAAAGAACTGGGAGATCAGGAAGAACAGAAATTACGAAGCGATAAGTTGTACCTATATTATACGCAAAAGGGTCGTTGTATGTATTCTGGCGAGGTAATAGAACTGAAAGACTTATGGGATAATACAAAATATGATATTGATCATATATATCCACAATCTAAAACGATGGATGACAGTCTTAATAATCGCGTATTGGTAAAAAAGAAATATAATGCAACAAAATCAGATAAGTATCCATTAAATGAAAATATACGACATGAGAGAAAAGGCTTTTGGAAGTCACTGTTAGATGGAGGGTTTATAAGTAAAGAAAAATATGAACGCTTAATAAGAAATACAGAATTGAGTCCGGAAGAATTAGCAGGATTTATTGAAAGGCAGATTGTTGAAACGAGGCAGAGTACAAAAGCTGTAGCGGAAATATTAAAGCAAGTGTTTCCGGAAAGTGAAATTGTATATGTCAAAGCAGGTACGGTTTCAAGATTCAGAAAAGATTTTGAATTACTGAAAGTTCGAGAAGTGAATGATTTGCATCACGCAGAGGATGCGTATTTAAATATTGTAGTTGGTAATAGTTATTATGTGAAATTTACTAAGAATGCATCGTGGTTTATAAAAGAAAATCCGGGACGTACTTACAACTTAAAAAAGATGTTTACATCAGGTTGGAATATTGAACGAAATGGAGAAGTTGCATGGGAAGCCGGGAAAAAAGGAACAATTGTAACGGTAAAACAAATAATGAATAAAAATAATATATTGGTGACAAGACAGGTTCATGAAGCGAAAGGTGGGCTGTTTGATCAGCAGATTATGAAAAAAGGAAAAGGTCAGATTGCTATAAAGGAAACTGATGAACGTCTTGCATCAATAGAAAAGTATGGAGGCTATAATAAAGCTGCCGGGGCATATTTTATGCTGGTAGAATCTAAAGATAAAAAAGGAAAAACAATTCGAACGATAGAATTTATACCATTATATTTAAAGAATAAAATCGAGTCGGATGAATCAATAGCATTGAACTTTTTAGAAAAAGGCAGAGGTTTGAAAGAACCAAAGATACTATTGAAAAAAATTAAGATTGATACATTATTTGATGTGGACGGATTCAAAATGTGGTTGTCTGGAAGAACAGGGGACAGACTACTATTTAAATGTGCAAATCAATTGATTTTGGATGAGAAAATAATTGTAACAATGAAAAAAATTGTAAAGTTTATTCAAAGGAGACAAGAAAATAGAGAATTAAAATTATCTGATAAAGATGGAATTGATAATGAAGTACTTATGGAAATATATAACACTTTTGTGGATAAGTTAGAAAACACAGTGTATAGAATACGATTATCCGAACAGGCAAAAACGCTTATAGATAAACAAAAAGAATTTGAAAGGTTATCACTAGAGGATAAAAGTAGTACTTTGTTTGAAATTTTACATATTTTTCAGTGTCAAAGTAGTGCGGCCAATTTAAAAATGATAGGCGGACCTGGAAAAGCAGGAATATTAGTTATGAATAATAATATAAGTAAGTGTAACAAAATTTCTATTATAAATCAGTCTCCAACAGGAATTTTCGAAAATGAGATTGATTTGTTAAAGATATGAGTTGGCGTATAGTTGTTATTTCTAAACGAGCAAAACTGGATTTACAATTAGGATATATGGTTGTGCGAAGTGAAGAAGTAACAAAGATAGTTTTAAGCGAGATTTCTACAATATTAATCGAATCTACAGCGGTTTCAATAACGACGAGTTTAATTGCAGAATTAGCAAAAAGAAAAATTAAAGTGATATTTTGTGATGAAAAAAAGAATCCGTCATGCGAACTGGTAAATTATTATGGAAGTCATGATACGAGCAACAAAGTCAGAAAACAGATTGCGTGGAAGCAGAATACAAAAGAAACAGTGTGGACTGAAATTGTTACAGAAAAAATAAGGAAACAAAAAGAATTATTGGAATTATTAGGAAAGGAAGAATCGGCACTACTTGATAGCTATTTAAAAGAGATTGAATGGAATGACAATACAAACAGGGAAGGACATGCTGCAAAGGTATACTTTAATGCGATGTTTGGATTAGATTTTACTCGTACAGAAGACAGCTATATTAATGCTGCTTTGAATTATGGCTATTCCATTATTTTGTCTACATTTACACGTGAAGTCGTATCAAATGGGTATATTACACAACTGGGGATTTTTCATGATAATATGTTCAATCAGTTTAATCTTGCGTCTGATTTAATGGAACCATTTAGAGTTCTGGTTGATCAGGAAGTATATAATATGAGACTTGAACAGTTCGAGCATGAAGAAAAGATGTTGTTAGTAAATATACTAAACAAAGAAATTCAGATTGATGGAAGAATTCAATATGTAAATAATGCAATAAAGATTTATTGTAAAAGTATATTTGATGCGTTGAATGAAGATGATAGTGCGTTGATTCGATTTTATAAAATTGAGCTATAGATTTATGAGAGTATTGGTATTTTTTGATCTTCCGGTTCTTACGAGTGAGAACCGGAGGGCATATGCAAAATTTAGAAGATTTCTATTGAAGAACGGATTCCTTATGCTTCAGGAATCCGTATACTGTAAACTGGCATTAAATAGTTCTGCAGTCAATGCAATTGTTGACAATGTGCATAAAAATAAGCCGGAAGAAGGGTTAATACAGTTATTAACAGTAACAGAAAAGCAGTATGCAAAAATGGATATTATTTTAGGACAGGTGAAAAGTGAAGTCCTGGATACGGATGAAAGGTTGGTGATTCTATGAAACTTGTACATGGAGATTTGTCAGGTGAAATAGTTAATGAGCAAAAAGAATGTGTGGAGTGGATCATAGAATCACCGGAACTGTTTTCAAAATATGTAGGAGAATTATATAAGCAAGCCAATAAAGATGAAGGTGAATTTGTATTATCGGAAAATAATAAGGAAATTGACATTGCAAAATATTCAGAGATTGTAATAAATCCACTTTCTGTAGAAATAAATAATAGGAAAATTTTAAATAAATTATATGAAGAATTGCACAAGTTGTCTTCCAATGAAGTGTTATATATGAAAACACTTGAACTGACAAAATTAATACAGGAATATTTGTTAGATTTGGAACAAGAAACGAATTATATACTTGAATTTAATAATGAAGTTGAAATGAATGCTTTGTTTAAAGCAGTTGATTTAAAATGTGAAGACAGCGGAGAAGATTTTTTTGAAAGACTTGTAAAATATATAAAAGTACTTGTAGATTTATTATCTGTAAAATTAGTTGTATTTATTAATGCAAGATGTTTTTTGAATGATGAACGGATAAGGAGGTTATGTGAAGAAATAAAATATATGGAAATAAAAGGATTGTTTATAGAAAACAGCGAGAAAACTTGCGTGGAGGGGATGGAACGGTATATTATAGATAAAGATAAATGTGAAATTTATTAAAATATATGGTTTGAGTATCTGATTTTATGCAGGTGATGGCATTTCATTTTTGAATTTGAGGTTTGAGAATGATGTAAAAATGTATGGTACACAAGCATGAGGTATCTGAAATGACAAAAAGTGTATGTTTGAGAATGATGTAAAAATGTATGGTACACAAGCAACAATTGAAGAAAGGAGAAAACAAACATGGTTTGAGAATGATGTAAAAATGTATGGTACACAAGCGTACATCTATGATGAAGTGTATATGAATAAGTTTGAGAATGATGTAAAAATGTATGGTACACAAGCATAATTCCTGTACCAATACTGGAAAGTGAAGTTTGAGAATGATGTAAAAATGTATGGTACACAAGCACAAAAGAAGAACTTTCGAATTATGAAATCGTTTGAGAATGATGTAAAAATGTATGGTACACAAGCTGAATAATCAGCAAGCAATAGATAGATTAGGTTTGAGAATGATGTAAAAATGTATGGTACACAAGCAAACCATAATTATATTTACAACAGATACCAGTTTGAGAATGATGTAAAAATGTATGGTACACAAGCGGTTTCTGGTACGGAAATGGACTATACAGTGTTTGAGAATGATGTAAAAATGTATGGTACACAAGCGGTTTCTGGTACGGAAATGGACTATACAGTGTTTGAGAATGATGTAAAAATGTATGGTACACAAGCTGATTTGTTTCCGTTAACAGTACGAATAAGTTTGAGAATGATGTAAAAATGTATGGTACACAAGCATGTAACCAATGTGACAGGGTGATAGGATGTTTGAGAATGATGTAAAAATGTATGGTACACAAGCGATTCAGTGTTATTCCAATAAAAGCAACACGTTTGAGAATGATGTAAAAATGTATGGTACACAAGCTACTGAGCTTGCAAAAAGACTAGGTACATGTTTGAGAATGATGTAAAAATGTATGGTACACAAGCACTGGACATGGGAAAGACGTTGCTATAGCTGTTTGAGAATGATGTAAAAATGTATGGTACACAAGCACTTACATCTAAGGAATTGGCGAACGCTCTGTTTGAGAATGATGTAAAAATGTATGGTACACAAGCAATGAGCCTATAGTATAGCTATCCCGAACGGTTTGAGAATGATGTAAAAATGTATGGTACACAAGCACGTAAGTCGTGTGATCTGTTTATTCATTCGTTTGAGAATGATGTAAAAATGTATGGTACACAAGCTATACACTTGCGAGTAGTTCACAAGGGGTTGTTTGAGAATGATGTAAAAATGTATGGTACACAAGCTGCGATAGCGCGGAGGCAGATATGGACATTGTTTGAGAATGATGTAAAAATGTATGGTACACAAGCTCAAAAAACAAAAGTATCATGCATCTGGTAGTTTGAGAATGATGTAAAAATGTATGGTACACAAGCTTTTAAGTATCCTTGCTGGGTTTCTGGCCAGTTTGAGAATGATGTAAAAATGTATGGTACACAAGCTGCACAGCGGTTATCACAGAGGGATTATACGTTTGAGAATGATGTAATGGTATGATATATAATTTTTTTGTTGTACTCATAAAAAATAATACAAAAACGTGAAATTTAATCTGGATACGATAAACAGTAACAAGAGATGTATGTTTGAGAGTGATGTAAAAATATGGTATTAAAACAAAAAGTTGTGATGATGTCACAACTTTTTGTTAGATATTTCAAAATATACTAATAAAGATAATTTTAATTTAATTAACAATTTAGAACATTAAAAAAGGACTGCATTATTAGGGAGGAGTGCAGCCCTGAGGAAAAAGTTATGAAAAAGATTTAAAGTGTTTGTTCTCTTGAACAATTCCTAGTATAGAATTGAATTGTGATAAAACTGTGATAGAATTAGGAAGAAATTGTTAACAAATTTAGAACATAAAATAAAATACGATCAGATGCACCATAAACCGGGACAGTGTTGAAATCAAAAAGTCCGGGTGTTAGAATTACAACAGATGCTATAGCAGAAGATATATAACAGAAAGATATCAAAGAACACAAGAAAGAACACAGAATAGACGAACATACATCAAGGAGGAATACACCATGCGGATCCTAATCTACGGCGCCGGAGTCATCGGAAGCTTCTACGCATCCAGATTCGCCAAAGCGGGACTGGATGTAACAGTCTTAGCAAGAGGGCAGCGGTTAAAAGAATTACAGGGACACGGTCTATGGTACAGAGGCAAGACAAGAACACATAAAGTTGAGGTTAAGACGATCAGTGAGTTAAAGCCGAATGACCGTTACCAGTTTATTTTCCTGACTGTACGTGAGAATCAAGTAGAAGAAGCACTGGAAGATATCAGTAAGAATAAAAGTCCGAATGTTGTCACTATGGTCAATACGATCAAACCATATGGCAGGTGGGAGAAAATCTGCGGAAAAGGCAGGATCCTTCCGGCATTTCCGGGAGCGGGCGGCTGTATCGAAGGTGGGATTCTGGATGCACAGCTTTTGCCAAGAGCAATCCAGCCGACAACATTTGGGGAGATCGGAGGAAGAAAGACCAGCAGGAAAGAAGCTTTGGAGTACATATTTAGGAAAAGTCATATTCCATACCAGATTGTTCCGGAAATGCATCATTGGCAGATATCACATCTTGGCGTGATCGTTCCGCTGGCAGATGCTTATTACCAGAGCAGACATCCGGAGAAAATCTGTGCAAATGAGAAGCTGATGACGCTGACTGCCTACCGGATCAAGAAGAACCTGAAATGGATCGCCCAGAAGGGAATGTTATGTCCGGCGAAGCTGTATATGATAAAGGATATGCCAACAGGAATGCTGGCAGGGGTTCTAAGCAGAGTATATCAGAGTGAATTTGGCAACAGATTTCTTTACCGGCATGCGATGCATGCACCGGAAGAATTCCAGCGGCTGCATCAGGAATTCTATAATTATATGAAGACACATACGAAAGAGAGTAACAAAACATGATAAGACCGATTATGAAAGATATATTTTTCCTAAACCAGAGATCCAAGCCGGCGACAGAGGCGGATAAGCAGGTTGCAGTGGATTTGTTAGATACATTGAAAGCGCACGAGGAAGGCTGTGTCGGCATGGCAGCGAATATGATTGGCGTGAAGAAATGTATCATAGCCGTCAATATGGGATTCATGAATGTGGCAATGTTCAATCCGAAGATTGTAAAACGTTCCGGAAAATATGAGACGGAGGAAGGCTGTCTTTCCCTTACTGGTGTGAGAAAATGCACCCGGTATCAGGAGATTGAAGTGGAATATCAGGATATGAATTTCAAAAAACAGAGACAGAAATATACCGGATGGACGGCGCAGATTATTCAACATGAAGTAGATCATTGTCACGGTATTGTGATATAGTCATGCGTTGGTGTTGTATCATTGACACAAAGATATATATTAGGATTAGTCATAATATTTTGCCATAATATTTCCCACTACCTTATTGACACAACTGCATCAAAAGCATACAATAAAACTAGATTGTTAATAAAATAACACATGAAACGTGAAGATTACAGGAGGGTAATATCATGGCAAAGATTTTATGTAGTCCAAGTAAATATGTACAGGGTGCAGGAGAGATGAAGAAGCTGGGTGAATATGCTCAGAAGTATGGCAAGAAGGCACTTGTACTGATCACGGAATCCGGATACAAACGTATCGGAGACGTTGTAAATACTGGATTTGAAGGATACGAGATCACACCTGTATATGAGTATTTCAACAGAGAATGCAGTAAGAATGAGATTAACCGTCTGGTAGACATTATGAATGAAAAAGGCTGTGATGTCGTGATCGGTATCGGTGGTGGTAAGATCCTGGATACAGCCAAAGCAGTTGCTTATTACAAAGAAGCTCCGGTTCTGATTTGCCCGACAATCGCATCGACAGACGCACCTTGTAGTGCACTGTCAGTTATTTATACAGATGATGGCGTATTCGAAGAGTACTTATTCCTTCCGGCTAACCCAAATATGGTTCTGATGGATACCGAGATTATTGCAAAATCACCGGTAAGACTTACGGTATCCGGAATGGGTGATGCACTGGCAACATATTTTGAAGCAAGAGCCTGTCAGGCAAGCGGGGCAACAACATGTGCCGGCGGACAGGTTACACAGGCAGCAATCGCACTTGCAAAACTTTGTTTTGACACTCTGATGGCAGAAGGTGTAAAGGCAAAACTTGCCCTGGAAGCAGGAGCATGTACACCGGCTGTGGAAAAAGTCATCGAAGCCAACACATTACTGAGCGGTATTGGATTTGAGAGTGGCGGACTTGCAGGAGCACATGCAATTCATAATGGATTTACCGTACTGGATGAGTGCCACCACATGTATCACGGTGAGAAGGTTGCATTCGGAACGATTACGCAGCTGGTACTGGAGAATATTCCGGCAGAAGAACTGGAAGATATCATTGACTGGTGTATCGAACTGGGATTGCCTGTGACATTAAAAGAACTGGGAATCACAGAAGTGACGGACGAGAAACTGATGGCAGTTGCAACAGCAGCCTGCGCAGAGAACGATACGCTTCATAATATGCCATTCGAGGTAACACCGGAGACTGTATGTGCAGCAATCAAGGCAGCAGATGCATACGGAAAATATTTCCTCGGAGAATAGTCAAGAATCTGTGAAAATAAAAAATACATAATAAATACAGAGAATCTGCCATTGACAGGTTCTCTGTATTATTTTGCAGAATCATTCTGTATATGAATCTGAAAATTTCAGTAGATTTCAAGAATAACTTAACATCTTTTTTACAAAAATATCGAGTAAATTCAATATTTTCATACTATACCTGAAAATGTACAAAAAACAAAATCAGAAAGTGTGAGAAATATCTATGATCAAATCCTATGTTATTGATACCAATATTTTAATCCAGGCACCTTATGCATGTCAGTGTTTTGAAGAAAACAGGGTGATATTGCCATTGGTTGTATTAGAAGAACTGGACGGCCTGAAGAAAGCAGAAGGAGAAAAGGGAGCAAATGCAAGGCGGGCGATCCGTTTTCTGGAAAAGCTCAGACTGAAAGGAGACCTTTTAAAAGGTGTCCAGATGGAAAATGGAGGAATCCTCCGTGTAGAGGCCAATTGTGTAAATGTAGAACTGCCGGAAAGCCTTCCGGAAGATAAGCCGGATAATCGGATCTTAAAAGTATGTAAGGGAATCCGGGAAGAAGAAAAGCCGGTCGTTCTGGTGACAAAAGATCTGGTCCTTAGGTTAAAAGCACAGATTCTCGGAATTGAAGCCCAGGATTTCAGCACAGAGCAGGTCATCGAAGAAGAGGGACAGTATAGCGGCAGACAGATTTGCTATGTGGCGGAAGACAAGTTCAAAGAATTCAAGAAAAAAGGCGTTCATCTGAAGGAACTTTATTTGTCCGATGAAGATGGTAATAAGATCCAGCCGGAACTTACGGAGAATGAATTTATCATATTGAAGGCAGATCAGTCTGTGAAAAAGACACATCTTGGAAGAGTTGAAGGGAAGAAAGTAGTATCGTTAGAATTCCGAAAGAGCCAGCCTTATGGCATCAAACCAAGGAATGCCGGACAGTATTTTTTACAGGAAGCATTGATGAAATCCGCAGAGAAAGCACCGCTTGTAATTGTAAAAGGAATGGCAGGAACGGCGAAGACATTTTACTCACTGGCAGTCGGACTGGAGAAGGTGCTGAACAATCCGACCGGAGAATATAGAAGAATTCTGATCTGCAGACCGAATGCGCAGTTTGACCAGGATATCGGTTTCCTTCCGGGAGACGAGCAGGAAAAGATATCACCTTTGATGCGTCCGATCGTAGATAATCTAGAGCAGCTGATTGATTCGGATGAAGAAGAGTGTTATCAGGATGAACAGGAATTACAGGGTAAGATCGAAGAGATATTTGCAAGAGGACTGATCCAGACAGAAGCAATGAATTTCATCAGAGGCCGTTCATTTGTGAAGACCTATCTGATCATAGACGAGGCGCAGAACATGACTCCGAATCAGGTGAAAGGAATCATAACAAGAGCCGGAAAAGGAACGAAGATCATTCTGCTTGGTGATCCGAATCAGATAGACCGGCCATTTCTGGATGAGAGAACGAATGGACTTAGTTATGCGTCGGAATACATGAAGGGTAGTCCTTTATGTTATCAGATTACAATGTCTGCAGAAGAATGTGAGCGTTCCGAACTTGCGATGGATGCGATTCACAGATTATAGACATAGATTATAGAATTAGAAGGGAACGAAATAAAATTGAGCAAAGTAACATATAAAGCAATCAAAAATATGCCGGAGGTGAATGCCTATATTGAGCAGGGAAATAGGGTACTTGGAGCACTTGGGTTTACCGAACATTCCAGAGGACATGCAGTAAAAGTGGCGGAAACTGCCGGAAATATTCTGGAAAAATTAGGGTATAACCAGCATACGATCGAGCTTTCCAGGATAGCGGGCTATATGCATGACATGGGAAATTGTGTAAACCGTGTGGATCATGCACATAGTTCCGCGATCATGGCATTTCAGATACTGCGGGATCTGAAAGCACCGGATGAAGACATCGCAGTGATCGTCAGTGCAATCGGTCAGCATGATGAGGCAACCGGCATGGCAGTGGATGCGGTATCGGCAGCACTGATACTGGCGGATAAGACGGATGTAAGAAGAAACCGTGTGCGGAACACGATCAAGGAAAGCTTTGACAAACATGACCGGGTGAATTATGCTGCAGTGGCATCCAGTCTGCATGTAAATGTCGAAAAGCAGGTGATTCTGCTGGAGATTGAACTGGATGAAGGAATCTGTTCTATATTAGATTATTTTGAGATTTTCTTACAGCGTATGCTGATGTGCAAGCGTGCGGCAGAGATGCTGGGAATGAAATTCAAGATGAAAGCGAACGGGAATAAGATCTGTTAATCGGATGTGACAAATGAGGGAAAATTGGAAGATGATTTCATAGAACTAGTGATTGACATTCCCTGAAAGACAGTGCTATAATACAACCCTAAAATGAATGTGGATTTTTCTGGAGCAATCTATTTTTCGCCACATGGTTACTGAGTAGAAGTAACCATGTGGTTTTTTGTTGTTACATATTCAGTTGAAACAATCTGTGACAAGATGGGAAAATAGAGAAAAGCATTGCAAAGATCCGCAATAGAATTAGAAGATTAATAGATAGTACATATGAGAGAAAGGGGATATATATGGATCAGACATATATGAAAGAACAACCGGTATTAAAATTGATCGTATCGATGGCACTGCCGATGGTCATTTCTATGATGGTGAGTTCACTTTATAATATTGTAGACAGCTTCTTCATCGCCAGGATCAGCGAAGATGCCATGACGGCGTTATCACTGGTGTATCCAGTGCAGAATCTGATCAATGCGGTGATGATCGGATTTGGAATCGGAATCAATGCGGTCATCTCATTTTATCTTGGAGCGCAGGATAAAAAGATGGCAGACAGGGCGGCAACACAGGGAATGCTGCTAGGGACGATTCACGGAGTCGGATTTATGATTCTGGGAATTGCCGTAATGAGACCGTTTTTACAGATGTTTACGGGAAATGCACAGATTGTGGACTATGGTGTGCGTTATTCGAGAATTGCATTTTTATTTGCTACGGCATTATCTTGGCAGCTGGTATTTGAGAAGACGTTTCAGGCGGTCGGACGTATGGTGGAGTCAATGACTTGTATGATGTCAGGTGCGATTATCAACATTATCCTGGATCCAGTCCTGATCTTCGGACTTGGACCATTTCCGAAGATGGGAATCGAAGGAGCCGCACTTGCAACAGGAATCGGACAGGCAGCAGGAGCAGTATTGTACCTGATCTTTTATATCGTGAATCCGCTTCCGGTGAAATACAGAAAGAAATATCTGAAGGCTGATTTGAAACTGTGGAAAAAATTATATGTAATCGGAATTCCGGCAAGCCTGAACCTGGCACTTCCGTCGCTTTTAATCTCTGTATTGAACGTAATACTTACAGGCTATGGGGAAGTTTACGTATTCGTTCTCGGAGTCTACTATAAGCTGCAGACCTTCCTCTACCTTCCGGCAAATGGAATCGTGCAGGGAATGCGTCCGCTTCTCGGATATAATTACGGAGCGGGAGAGCATAAGCGTGTACATAAGATCTTTCAGGATGGCCTGATCCTGGTACTCGTGATGATGACGGTCGGAACGGTAATCTGCCTGGCAGTTCCGGGACAGCTGATGGGTCTATTTACGGCGAATCCAGTAACGATGCAGGCGGGAAGTGTGGCACTCAGAATCATCAGTCTTGGCTTCATTGCTTCATCCGTATCGGTTATCTGCAGCGGTGCACTGGAAGGTCTTGGAAAAGGCGTGCATTCACTGATCATTTCGTTATGCAGATATGTGGTTGTGATCATTCCGGCGGCATTCATTGTGAGCCGTTTTATGGGAGCGGTCGGAGTATGGCATGCGTTCTGGATCACGGAGGCTGTTACGGCGGTGATCTCATATATGGTGTATCGGAAAGGTGTGAAAGGATAGCAGAGATAAAAAATCACGGAGCAAAATTTTTTTTTGATGTACAAGTATAATATTGTATGATAAAATAGTAAGAAACAGGAAAGCAGAAAAGAAAACAGAATATACAAGGACGACTCTGACTGCAAGGCAGCATCCCGAGCAGGAATAGTTAAGAACTTCCTTATTTCCGACACATGGTATTTCTATACCATGTATTCGCATTATGCATTGGAAAAAACCAAAAAGAGCATTTTGTATACAGAATAAGGCGGCTTCAGATAACGAAAAGAGAGCCGGCTTATGTATACAAAATGTTCTTTTTCATTTGAACAAATATGTAAGCAGAACATGCAGGAGGAACACACATGTTAAAAGTAGCAATCTACGGAAAAGGTGGAATTGGGAAATCCACCGTCACATCCAATCTGGCAGCAGCATTTGCCACGATGGGGAAGAAAGTCATCCAGATCGGCTGTGATCCGAAGGCAGATTCGACGATGAACCTGCTCGGCGGGGAGCCGCTAAGGCCGGTCATGAATTATATGAGAGAAGAAGACGAAGAACCGGAGAAACTGGAAGATATTGCAAAAGAAGGATTCGGAAATGTCTTATGTATCGAGACGGGCGGACCGACACCGGGACTTGGATGTGCGGGAAGAGGGATCATTGCGACATTCCAGTTATTAGAAGATCTGAAATTATTCGAGACTTATGAGCCTGATGTTGTTCTGTACGATGTACTCGGGGACGTGGTCTGCGGCGGATTCGCAGCGCCGATCCGGGAAGACTATGCGGAAAAAGTTCTGATCGTGACATCGGGAGAGAAGATGGCACTCTATGCAGCAGATAACATTTCCAAAGCAGTAAAGAACTTTGAAGACAGAAGTTATGCAAGAGTGTTCGGAATCGTACTGAATCACAGAAATGTAGAAAATGAAAATGAAAAAGTAGAGACATTTGCAAAAGAACATGGATTTGCCATCGTGGGAGAGATTCCAAGAAGTGATGAAATTAACCGTTGTGAAGACCAGGGGAAGACGGTGATCGAGGGAAATCCGGAGTCGGACATCAGTAAATGCTTCTATGATCTGGCGGAAATATTATGGAAAGATGAGGAACAGGTATGAGAGAGACTGCCTATTATTGTACGGTAGAAGAATTACAGAAGCGGGGAAGGGATGACATTCCGGAGCAGTTCCGTTCGAACACGCATCTGATCTACAGTTCTCCGGCGACGCTTGCGTTCAACTCGCCGGGAGCGGAAGGATTCGGTGTGAAAAGGGCCGGGCTTGCAATTCCGGATTCGATCATGCTGATCGTGGCACCGGGATGCTGTGGGCGGAATACATCCATGATCAGTTCCATGCCACAGTATGAGGACCGTTTCTTCTATTTGACGATGGACGAGACAGACATCGTAACGGGAAGACATTTGAAAAAAGTACCGAAGGCCGTGCAGGAGATCTGTGACAGTCTTGCGAAGAAGCCGTCGGTTGTGATGATCTGCATTACCTGTGTGGATGCACTTCTCGGAACAGATATGGAACGAATCTGCAGAAAGTCCGAAGAAAAGACAGGACTTCCAGTGAGACCATGCTATATGTATGCCCTGACAAGGGAAGGAAGAAAACCGCCGATGGTACATGTGCGTCAGTCGTTATATTCTTTACTGGAACCCAAGAAGAAAAAAGGAAATGTCGTGAATCTGCTGGGATTCTTCTCACCACTTATGGATGACTGTGAGTTATACGGAATGCTGGAAAAAGCAGGCGTAAAGGCGATACACGAGATATCCAGATGCAAAGATTACGAAGAGTACCAGACGATGGCAGAGGCGAATTTCAATCTGGTATTACATCCGGAAGCGAGATTCGCAGCGGAAGATTTTCATGAGAAATTGCAGATTCCGTTTATCGAACTTCGGAGATTGTATCAGATTGATAAGATAACGAAGCAGTATCAGGCACTGGGGAAGGTTCTGGGGATTCCATTCGAAGATAAAGAGGCAGAAAGAACTGCACTTGATGCGGTAGAACGTTTGAAAGCCGCTAAGCCGGATGCCATATTTGCCATTGGAGAATGTATGAACGGTGATCCGTTTGAACTGGCACTGGCACTTGTGAAATACGGATTTCAAGTGGCAGAGATCTATGGGACACTGACTGCAGAGAACTTTGTGTATCTGAAGCATTTATCCGAATTAAGTCCGCAGACAAAAGTATTTTCCAACATGGAACCGACCATGATCTATTATGATCACAAAGAGAGCGGAGTAACCACTACCATTGGAAAAGATGCCTGCTACTATCATCCGGATGCGGAAAATGTGATGTGGAATGAAGAAGTACAGCCGTATGGATATGCAGGTGTGAAGCATTTGTGCGAAAGACTGTTGGAGGTGTAGGCGATGAAAGGATTAAGAAAATATCTGACACCATTTGCACCGGATCAGTCGGGAGCAGTGTCGGTGTTATATGAACTTGGCGGAATGCTGGTCATCTGTGATGCAGGCGGATGTACGGGAAATGTGTGCGGTTTCGATGAGCCAAGATGGTTTGAAACCAGAAGTGCGGTATTCAGTGCGGGACTTCGTGATATGGATGCGATCCTTGGAAGAGACGACAGACTGGTTGCAAAACTTGCAGATGCGGCAGAAAAGCTGGATGTGACATTTGCAGCAGTGATCGGGACTCCGGTACCGGCAGTGATCGGGACTGATTACCGGGCGCTGGAGCGGATGCTGGCGAAGAAGACGGATCTTTCGGTCCTGACGGTGAATACGGATGGCATGGAATTGTATGACAGGGGAGAAGAGAAGGCATATCTTGCTTTGTTCGGCAGGTTCGCAGGAGAAAATGTTGATGTGGAGCCAGGAAATATAGAGAAGACACAAACTGCAGAATCCTGTGATGGAAAAAGGAATGGCAAGAACGAAGATGTGTCTGTGGATATTGAAGACAGACCACGTGTCGGTATTATCGGTATGACTCCGCAGGATGTCAGTGACCTGAAGGCAGCAGAGAAAATCCGGAAATTATATGCAGACCAGGGAATGCGTGCCATCTGCTATGGCATGGGAGACGGACTGGATGAAGTGAGAAATGCTTCTCTGGCAGCGAAGAATGTGGTCGTATCTCCGGCAGCATTAAAAGCAGCGCAGTATCTGCAAAAGAAGTTCGGAACACCATATGAGATTGCCTATCCACTGGCATCAGAACTTGTGCCGGAAGTGAATTATCAAGGAAAGAAAATCCTGATCGTACAGCAGCAGGTGATTGCAAATGCAGTACGTAAGGAGATCGAAAAACGAACCGGGGAAAAAGAAGCAATCACAACAGCGACATGGTTCATGCGGAAAGAGGAGATTTTAACGGATCTGAATGTTGATGCCGCAGATGATATTAGTCTGAAAGAAGAGGATGATTTCATTTCGCTGGTGGAAAAAGAAGGATATGATGTGATCTTTGCAGATCCGTGTATGGAGCGGATGATTCCGGGATTTGAAGGGGTATTTATTCCGCTGACGCATTTTGCAGTGTCAGGAAAGCTTAACGTGTAAGCAGGATATATGGGGAACCTATATATTTTAGACAGGGGGGAAGAAACGGATGATAACAAAGAAAATCCGTGTCTACGGAATTGTGCAGGGCGTCGGCTTCAGACCGACTGTGAGCCGTCATGCAGCGGCTGCCGGAATCACCGGAAGTGTGTGTAACAAAGGTCCCTATGTGGAAATCTTTGCACAGGGAGAGGAAAAATGTGTAAAAGATTTTCTGGAGAGACTGGAAAAGCAACCGCCGAAGAGAGCTGCCATATTGAAGATCAATACAGAAGATGTAAAAGAGGAAGAATACGGAAAATTCAATGATTTTCAGATCATAGAAAGTGAGAAGACAAAAGGGGAGATCTTCGTCTCGCCGGATATTGCAATCTGCGAAGAATGCAAGAAAGAAATGTACGATCCGAAAGACCGGCGTTATCTGCACCCATTTATCAACTGCACCTGCTGCGGTCCCAGACTTACGATCCTGGATGCGCTTCCATATGACCGAGAACGGACCAGCATGAAGGAATTCCCGATGTGTTCGGACTGTGCTTCGGAGTATGAGGATCCGGCGACCAGACGTTATGATGCACAGCCGGTATGCTGCAACGATTGTGGCCCGGAAGTGTATCTGACCGGCAGGGAAGAACGGGGAAGAACTGCAATCATTGCCACAAGAAAAATGATCCATGATGGCGGGATCGTGGCAATCAAGGGAATCGGCGGATTCCATCTCTGCTGTGATGCGACGAACGAGGAAGCAGTACAGAGACTGCGGACATTAAAGAACCGTCCGGCAAAACCGTTTGCTGTGATGGCAAGAGATGTAGAAGCAGTAAAGCGGGAATGTCTGGTAAATGAAGTACAGAAGGAGATTCTGGATGGACATCAGAAGCCGATTCTGTTACTTGAAAAACGGAAAAAAAGTATAGAAAAAATTACAGAGCACGTAGCGGAAAATATGATGGAAACAGACGAAAACAGTGCAAGAATTTGTGAATCTGTCGCTCCGGGGAATCCGAAAGTCGGTGTCATGCTTCCATACGCTCCGGTACAGATGCTGTTATTCCAATATGACGACGGAATCCAGATGCCAGATTTTCTGGTGATGACAAGCGGCAATATATCCGGCGCACCGATCTGCCGGGATGATAAAGAAGCAGTGGAGGAACTGTCGCATCTGTGTGACCTGATCCTTTCGCATGACAGAAAGATCCGGATCCGGGCGGACGATTCAGTGATGGATTTTTATAAGGGAGAGCCTTATATGATCCGGCGCTCCAGAGGCTATGCGCCGCTTCCGACTATGGTGACGATGCCGTGGAAAGGACAGGTGCTGGCCGCAGGCGGAGAACTTAAGAATACATTCTGTATCGGAGTGGATGGACGTTTCTATCTGTCCCCGTATGTAGGGGATCTGGAAGATCTCCGTACTGTAAAAGCGTTGCAAGAGACGATCCACAGATTCGAGACACTTCTGGAGGTAGAACCGGAAGTTGCAGCATGTGATCTGCATCCAAAATACAACTCGACAGTTGTTGCAGAAGAACTGGGACTTCCCGTCGTAAAGATCCAGCATCATTATGCACATATTTTATCCTGTATGGCAGAAAATGACTGGAAAGAGCAGGTGATCGGTGTTGCATTCGACGGAACCGGATATGGTACAGATGGAACCATCTGGGGAGGCGAACTTCTGCTTGCGGATTATCGCGGATTTGAACGGATGGGAAGTATCGAACCATTTCTTCAGATCGGAGGCGACATTTCTGCTAAAGAAGGATGGCGAATTGCAGTTTCACTGATCTATCAGCAGACACAGGATAAAGCGCAGACGATGGAGGTCGTAAAGAAGCTTGATCTGTGCAGTGAACCGGAATGCAGAGTCATTCTTGCCATGGCGGACAGGAAAATGAATGCTGTGATATCGACCAGTGCAGGACGGTTGTTTGATGCGGTCAGTGCGATCCTCGGAATACGGACGAAGTCGACGTTCGAGGGTGAGGCTTCGATGGCACTGGAATTTGCTGCGGAGGCGTATGAGGCCTCGAGACGGAAAATGCGGGAGAGGAAGGAAATTCAGGAGCAGGTAGATGGTGAAAAAAGTCGAGATATCAGAAACAGCGGAAATATAGGCACAGAAGAAATGCTTATTATGAATACCAGAAACCTTATAAAGTATCTTGCAGAGAAAAAAATAGAAGGTGTTCAGGTAGGGAAATTAGCGTATACATTTCATAAAAAGCTTGCAGATCTTATAATCAGTGGATGCAGGCAGATCAGAAAGAAAACAAAATGCAATTGCGTGGCATTAAGCGGTGGTGTATTCCAGAACCGGCTATTGTTAAGAATGGTGGAAGAAGGTCTGGAAAAAGAAGATTTTACCGTACTCAGGCATCACCTGATCCCGGCAAATGACGGCGGGATCGCACTGGGGCAGGCAGCATATG
>OLPZ01000936.1_pt1 | contig 21120 bp, 23 predicted proteins | sample 1672711 | NCBI WGS metagenome assembly OLPZ01 (sample SAMEA3136716, study PRJEB25190) | human gut metagenome
ACATAAAATCCTAATATTAATGTTATGTTCTCTTTATATTGACGTGGATCCTCTTTGCTTATTTGTATCTTCTTTTCATAAGGACTTCTTTTTTCATTTCTGATATTAGCTGTAAATAAATCTAGAATATATTCTCGTTTATCTGGACTTTTTAGTCTAGCCTTTCTATGTGACCTTTGTTTACTGATTTCTGTATATGTCCACCCAAACTGACAAAACAATCCTCTAACGAGACCATCTAAATCGTTACTTATCGCAGATTGACCTTCAACTATTTCACCATTATGATTTATTTCATATCTAACAGCATTATCACTCACTAAAATACTCCTCCTTTATTTTCTTTGCAATAATTTCAGCCATTAAAGATGGCACTGCATTCCCTATCTGTCTCCATTGCTTTTTAAAATCGCCTGTTAATTTATACTCATCTGGAAATGTTTGAATTCTCTTCGCCTCTTCTATTCTCAAAAATCTATTTTGCCAATGAAAAGGGCCTTGATTATTTGAAAAACTTGCCTGTAAAGTCCATGATGGTCTGTCTGGACTCAATTTAAGTAAAAAGGTCCAATATCTGGATTTCCATTTAAATTTCGGATCCTTACATCCTCTTTTTTCCGTATAATACAAGTAATTATCCCCTGGTGGAATATTAACAAATAACTCATAATCTTTAGATCCAGGTCTTTGCAATTTTTCCTCTTCTGTTATATTATCAAATTCCCCTATAACATCTTTGCACGTCACCCATGGTAAAGTACCCTCAACCTTGGCATTCTCAGAATGCGTTTCCACTGGAAATTCAAACTCATCTCCAAAATCTTTTCTTACACCCACGCATATAAATCTTTTCCTAGTTTGAGGTATCCCATAATTAGCACAATTAACCACTTTATATGTAATATTATATCCCAACTCATGACTTCTTTCTTTTAAAAACTCAAAAGCTTCCGTATGCGTTTTAAAAGTGAACCCGTCTACATTTTCAAAGAAAAATATTCTAGGATTTATTTCCTCAATTGCTCTGAAATATTCTGGAACTGCAAATCCCGCCTTTTCATCCGAAAATCCATCAGCTTTACCAACTAAATAATGACGGGTTTGACTATATGGAGGGCACGGTGGTCCGCCAATAACACAATCTATCTCTCCAAACTTACTAACAATCTCTTTAAAGTCAAGTCTTCTCACATCTACACAAACAACTTCATCTGCCATATTATTGACTTTTAATGTATTGCATGCAACATCCCATACATCAGTTGCAAACACTGTATGAAACCCTGCATTTTTAAATCCTATATCAAGTCCTCCTGCACCCGAAAACAAACTAACTACTTTTGCTTTATTCATTATATCCACCTGCATAATTCATCAATAATTTTCTTTGCCAATAATGGCGGAACTGCATTTCCTATCTGTTTTCTTGCAGAACGTTCACTTCCATAAAAAACATAATCATCTGGAAATGTTTGTATTGCAGCACATTCGCGTACTGACAATCGTCTATTATTCCAATGGAAGGGCCCTTCCCAATGTCCTGGACTCGCTATAATAGTCCAAGATGGCTGTAATGGATGCAGTTTTAATAAAGAACTCCAATATCTTTTACCTGCAACAAACACTGGATTAGGATATCCAGCTTTTTCCGATAATGCAATATAATTCTTTCCTGGTGGAACACATGTTAACTCATGTTCCCATTTTCCTTCCGTATCAATTTGTTCATTACAATAATATATTTCATCATCAAATTTTCCAATCCAATCAATTACTCTTTCATATGGTAATAATTGGGGATTTTTTCTAATAGCCTTCTCATCTCCATGAGTCTGTATAATACTTGCCTGTATCTTTTTCTTTGTAGCTATAAAAAAGACTCTTTTTCTTTTTTGTGGTATTCCATAATCGGCAGCATTTATTTTAAGCATGGAAAAATTATATCCTAATTTTTCCATATTGTTTACGATCACGTCAACCGCTGGTCTATTCGATGGATGAAGTATACTTTCTACGTTTTCTAATACAAATCCATCCGGTCTAATTTCAGAAATAAGTCTAAAATAAGGTTCAATCATATTTCTTGGATCATCATTTGCTTTCCTGTTTTCATTTTTTACCCAGTAACCCGCTTTAGAAAAAGGTTGACAAGGTGGACCTCCTATAAGAAGTAACTTCCTAGGATTATTTTTCTTTATAATATCAATATAACTAAAAAATAAATTTTACGGAGATGGAAATAAAAAAGAATTTCCATCCAATCTATAGGTTTTATAAGACAAAAGGAATCGTATTCTTTAAGTCTTATATTCTTGGTTTAAGAAATAATCTTAATCCATATATAATTTTTTCTTTCCATCCCCGTAAGGTATTCTTTTGTACTGGAGGTATTAATTTAATTTATGGAGCAAAAGTCTAAATTTATAAGTAATAAAGATTATATGGTTAATAGTTTGTCTGCAGATATTGAGGATTTTGTGAAGGGTGGACGTATTAAGTCTGGTTATCGTAATTTAGATTTGATAACCAATTTGTATCCTGGCTTTTATGTTTTGGGGGCTGTTAGCTCTCTTGGTAAGACTACATTTATTCATCAGATGGCCGATCAGATTGCTTGTGCAGGGCAACCAGTATTATTTTTTTCGTTGGAGCAGACACGTCTGGAGCTTACAACTAAGAGTTTATCGAGAATTATGGCTCAGGTGGATGCCAGAACAGCTAGGACATCCTTGCAGATACGTAAAGGGCGTGTGGATGAGCGTGTTATGGCTGCTGAGCGGATATATAATGAGTACGCAAATAACGTATATGTTGTGGAAAATACATTTAGTGCAACGATGGAATCTATTGAAAACGATGTAGAGATTTTTATTAAGGAGAAGCAGCAAAAACCTGTTGTTGTGATTGATTATTTGCAGGTTATACAGCCGCCGGAGGGCAGTAACAAGACGGCAAAAGATCTTGTGGATATGCATGTATCGCGGCTCAAGAAATTGCAAGCAAAGCATAAATTAGTTATGATGGTAGTATCATCATTTAACAGGCAGAATTATCTAACACAGGTAGATTTTGAAAGTTTTAAAGAGTCGGGTGGAATTGAATATACTGCAGATGTAGTTTGGGGATTGCAGTTAGAAGTATTGCATGACGCACTTTTTAACTCTGCCGCTAAGATTAATGAAAAACGGCAAAAAATTAAAGAAGCCAAAGCGGCCAATCCTCGGCGTGTGGAGCTAGTTTGTTTGAAAAATCGTTTTGGTGTATCTAGTTATACTTGTAATTTTGAGTATTTTCCGCAGTTTGACTTGTTTAGACCAGTTATGCCGCAAAATGTGAGTGAGTTGTCGATGGAAAATGCTGATCCAGATGGTTTTGTACGTTTGCCGGAGAGTTTTAACACGCCTTTTGATGCGTGATTATTATATAGGGAGGGTATTATATGCAGCATTTTACAAAAAGTCAGATGCAGTCTGCCAGAAAAGCTAATTTATATGATTATTTGATGTGTAATCATTTATCTGATTGCATTAAGGATGGTAATAGTTTAAGACCTAAGTGTAATCATAGTATATCTGTAAAAAAAGGGTATGCTGGATATAAGGATTTTGCTTCGGGTGAAACAGGAAATTCGGTTGATTTTCTGGTGCGATACATGGGATATGATTTAGATGATGCAGTTTTTGCTCTTGTTGGACAAAGTTCTCCGCTTGCTGTTAGGATAGAAAAGAAACAGGATATAGTTGTGCCGGTGGAGTTTCCGAAGCCATTAGAGGGGCGTTGGAAGCAGTTATATGCTTATCTGCAAGCTCGTGGGATATCAGTGGATATTATAAATTTACTGATACGGCAAAAAATTATTTATCAGTCTGCAGAGAGAAATAATATTATTTTTGTGAATAAAGAACGAGATTTTGCAGAGGCACGGGGGACATATACATATGGTAAATCTTATCATCGGGTATATAAGGGACAAGCCGATCGGTTTTGGTGGTTTAAACCATGGGAAGGTACTGTGGAGTGTGTGTATGTCTGCGAGGCGGCGATTGATGCAATTAGCTTGTACCAACTTCATGCGTTAGCAAAAGAGTCGCAGAAGGCGATATATGTTAGCTTAGGGGGTGTTGCTAATCAGCAGACAATAGACAGATTAAAAAGGCAACCGGCAGGGTATAAGATTATATTAGCTGTTGATAATGATGCTGCAGGAGAAGCCTGCAGAGTAAGAAATAATGACTTAGATTATATTTTACCAGAGAGTAAGGATTGGAATGAAGATTTATTAAACTGTGATACGCAATAGTAGGAAGGAATCTGATTCTTTAGTATAATTTAGAAAAGGGGGGATTATAAAATTAAAAGGAATCGAATTCTTTTTGGGAAATAGACATATTGAAAATGAAAAATGCATATGATATAATGCCTTTAGGCAAACGATGTGATTAAGCCGCATATTGGCAATCACAAAAAGCCCCCAGAATTGCGGATTCTCTGGGGGCTTTTTTCTGCATAATTTTATAAGAGATTTTGATTCATTCTTTTTTAGAATTATTGATTATGTTTGATAATTCCTCAATGTGCTTCTGAAGTTGTTCTATCTGGGCAGTTTTAAATTATTAATTTGAGATTGGAAAAGAGTTCACAGAATGTTCACAAAAAATTAGCACTCAATACTTGACGTGGCTAATAATAGGTGTTATATTACAGCTAGAACAAAAGAGAGGGCATAAAGGAATAGGAAATAAGTTCCGAACCGGAGTTCATAAAATTCATTTTAACATAGTCGAAAGAAAGATGCTTCCGATTTGCTGAAGACAGTAAAAGATTTTGAAAGGAGAAATGACTTATGATGATGCCTAGTATTTTTGGAGAAAATTTATTTGATGATTTTGATAGCTGGTTTGATGCACCGGTTGAAAAGAGATTTTTCGGTAAGAAGAATCCGTTATATGGAAAGCATGCAAAGAACCTTATGAAGACGGATGTGAAGGAAAAGAAAGACCATTATGAAGTAGATGTAGACCTTCCAGGATTTAAGAAAGATGAAATCAAACTGGAGCTTGAAAATGGATACCTTACGATTTCTGCCGCAAAAGGTTTAGATAAAGATGAAACAGATAAAAAGACTGGAAAATATATCCGTCGTGAGCGTTATGCCGGTAACTTATCAAGAAGCTTTTACGTTGGAGAGAACGTAAAACAGGAAGATTTTAAAGCTTCTTTTAAGAATGGTATTTTAAGAATCACTGTTCCAAAAGAAGAAAAGAAAGCAAAAGAAGAAAAGAACTATATTACGATTGGTGAATAATCTTTTAGATGATTTTGCCAGAAAGTAAGTTTGAATATATTGAGATTTAACAGATACCCAGAAAGGTATTTGATACGATATAAATAAAAAGGATTATAACAAGGGTGAAAGCGTTTAAAACACCCAATAGATAGATTGATATTAAATTTGAAGGGAGAAATGACCTATGATGATGCCTAGTATTTTTGGAAATAATTTTGTAGATGATGTATTTGATGATATGTTCCCATTCGCAGGAGGTTATACTACTGCTAATTATGATCTGATGAAGACAGACGTAAAAGATGCTGGTGACCATTATGAATTGGAAATGGAAATGCCAGGAGTTGAAAAAGAGAACATTAAAGCAGAGCTGAAAGATGGTTATCTGACAGTTACCGCACAGCAGAATACGAATAAAGATGAGAAAGATAAAGAAGGTAACTATATCCGTAAAGAAAGATACAGTGGAAGTTGCCAGAGAAGCTTCTATGTTGGCGAAGGCGTAAAACAGGAAGATTTGAAAGCTGCATTTAATAACGGAATTCTTACTGTAGCAGTTCCAAAAGAAGCTGAAAAGCCGGCAGAAGAAGAGAAAAAGTATATTACGATTGAGTAACAGATTAAATAAAAATCATCACATAGTCATAAAATAAAAAGAAGGGGCATCTCCTTTATTCAGGGATGCCCCTTCTTTTTGCTTTTTTAAGATAATTATCAACAGTAGATTTGCTACAATTCATTTGCGAGGCAATCTCACGTAGAGAATATCCTTTTTGATTCAATTCATAGATAATTTGAATCTCTGATTCTGTAAGCTTATTAGGTCGGCCGGCAGGCTTTCTTTTGGAAATTTTATCCTGCCTATCTTGTTCAATATTTTTTGTAAAGATTTCTACCGATTGTTTTTGCGATTCATTAAGTGTAGATTTTATAGTTTCTGCAGGGATTATATTAGGCTTCTGTTGTTCATAAAAGGCAAGGCGAGCCTCTAATTGCTGGATTTTAATATCTTTTTCGTGATTTTCTGTATTTAATTGATTTATTTTCCTTTCAAGAAGCTGTGTTTTACTTGGATGTTTATAAGCTTTCTTATTTTCTGGCAGACATTTAAAATTAGTCTCTTTAGAACCGTCTGCATTAAGAGTGTGACTAAAATAAACATCTGTTCCATCAGGCGTGAAGCTCCAATAATCTAAACGATAGGTAGTTTTATCTGGATTCAGAATAGATAAAGGAATGTTTTTATTATCTTCGATTGGTTCAATATGAATACTTTCAGATTTATCCTTTTTGTCATATGTATTTGTATTGATAGGGACTTCTGTTGAAGTATCAAATATGGGGAGGTAATTATAATCTCCATATTTACTTAAGATTTTATGAATCAGTGTATCGGGAAGAATTCTTTTTTCACTCATGTAGATAACCCTCATATTAATAATAGATATATATGGGTAAAGTATAGCATTCATAGGAGAAAGAAACAATTTTTCTTTGAGAATGAATTCAAAATATTAAAATCTTTTGGCGGTGAGAATAATAGTTTTGGGGCTTTTTCGTTTCATTTCCGTATATTTTATGTTAAAATTTTTTAGGATATAAATTATTTTAATAATTGAAGTTATTGGAGGAAAATTTTAATGACAGGCTCAGAACAGAGAGAAGCTGCAAGACAGTTTATTAATAGATGGCGTGGAAAAGGGAAAGAGGACGAAGATGGCCGGTCTTATTGGATAGAACTGTTATCTAATGTATTTGGTGTAGAAAATGTAACGGAACGTATTGATTTTGAAAAAAAGGTGGTTGTAGATGGTAATACAAAGCGAATTGATGTTTATATCCCTGAGACAAGAGTTATTATTGAGCAGAAGAGTTTAAATATTCCTTTAGATAAAAAAATTCGTAATTCTGGAGATATAGACTTGACTCCTTTTGAACAGGCTGATCGTTATAACAGTAAGCTTATATTTGATGAGAGGGCTCGATGGATCGTTACTTGTAATTTTGCGGAAATTTGGATTTATGATATGAACGAAAAGCAGCCAGAGCCAACAAAAATCATGTTGGAAGAATTGCAGACAAAGTATTCTTTGCTGGATTTTTTGATAGAAAAAGAAGTTCAAAAGATTTCTCATGAGATGGAAGTATCTATTAAGGCAGGAGATATTGTTGGTCTGCTTTACAATGCTTTTTTAGAACAATATAAGATTCCGGAGGAAAAAAAGAATGAGACGGAAGTGGAAAAAGAAAAAAGAGAGCATAAGTTAAAGAGTTTGAATGCGTTATGTGTTCGGTTGGTATTTTGTTTATATGCCGAAGATGCTGGTATTTTTGGAGAAAAACATAATATGTTCCATGACTATCTGGCACGTTATGAAGCGCGAGATTGCCGGAGAGCATTGATCGAATTGTTTAAAGTGTTGGATACAGAAGAAGAAGACCGTGAGGATTATTTAGAAGAAGAATTGGTTGATTTCCCGTATGTAAATGGTGGATTATTTGCTGATGAAAGTGTAGAAATACCTCAGTTTACAGAAGAAATTCGAGAATTATTATTAACAAAGGCTTCTGAGGAGTTTAACTGGAGGGATATTTCTCCGACTATTTTTGGTGCAGTATTTGAAAGTACATTAAATCCTGAGACAAGACGTTCTGGAGGTATGCATTACACTTCTATTGAAAATATACATAAGGTGATTGATCCGTTATTTCTGGATGAATTACAAGAAGAATTTGAGACTATACAAGCCTATAAAACTTTGAATGTTAAAAGAAAAAAACTTATGGATTTTCAGGAAAAATTAGCTCATTTAAAATTTTTAGATCCAGCCTGTGGTTCAGGTAATTTTCTTACGGAAACTTATTTATCTTTACGAAGACTGGAAAACAAAGTATTACGGGTATTGTATGGTGAAGGACAAGGAGTTTTAGGTGTTGCTGCATCGGATATTATTAAAGTGTCTATCCAACAGTTTTATGGTATTGAAATAAATGACTTTGCTGTTACAGTTGCTAAAACAGCTTTATGGATAGCTGAGTCTCAGATGCTGGATGAAACAAAAAATATTATATATGGTCTTGATGGGGATTTTTTACCTTTAAAAACATATGTTAATATCACGGAAGGTAATGCTTTAAAAATTGATTGGAATAGTGTTGTTTCGGCTAATGAATTATCTTATATAATGGGGAATCCTCCTTTTGTTGGTCATAAAAATGTATCCATTGAACAAAAAGAGGATATGAAGCGCATATTTAATAATAAACAGGGTCGTTTAGATTATGTATCTGCTTGGTATCTGCTTGCAAGTAGGTATATTCAAAATTCTAAGATAGAGTGTGGTTTTGTTTCTACTAATACTGTAGTGCAAGGAACCCATTTAGAGAGTTTGTGGTATACATTATTAAATAATTATCATTTAAAGATAAATTTTGCATACAACACCTTTAAGTGGGAAAGCGAAGCATCTCAAAAAGCTGCAGTCTTTTGTGTAATAATCGGATTTTCACTTGTAGATAAAAAAGAAAAACTATTATTTGATTCATTCGATCAAAATGCAGCTAACGGAAGAATTGTAGATTATATTAGTCCATATCTGGATGATAAATACACGGTTGTAATAAGAAGTCGAAATAAACCTATTTCAGATCGTCAACCTATGGTATATGGTAATATCCCAAGAGATGGTGGATTTTATACATTTACTGAAGATGAAAAAGAAGAATTTCTACGAGAGGAGCCTAATGCAGCTAAATTTATGTATCGTTTTCTCGGTTCTAAAGAATACATCAATAATACTCAAAGGTGGATTTTATTCCTTAAAGATGCAGAACCAAAAGAATTGAGAACTTTACCTAAAATAATGGAACGTATACAATCTGTAAAAGATTTTAGATTATCGAGTAAAGCAAAAGAAATTCGTAAATTTGCTGAAACTCCAACTCTATTTGCACAGCAAACCCAACCAGTTGGAGAGCCTTTTGTAATTGTTCCTATTGTTTCATCTTCACGTCGAAGGTACATTCCTATGGGATATGTAGATGGAGATACCATTGTTAATAATCGTGTATTTTTAATTCCTAATGCTGATTTGTACATGTTTGGAATACTGAATTCCAATGTACATAATGCCTGGATGCGAAAAGTTGCGGTACGGTTAAAAAATGATTATTCTTATTCAAAGGATCTTGTATATAATACTTTTCCAATGCCAGAACTTACAGTGGAACATAAAAAGAATATATCAGAAACCGCAAAATCTATTTTGGATGCCAGAGCCTTTTATCCAAATAGCAGTCTTGCAGATTTATATGATCCTCTTTTGATGCCTATAGAACTCAGAAAAGCTCATATAGCGAATGACAAGGCTGTAATGGCTTCATATGGATTTAGTCTTAAAATGAGTGAAGAAGATTGTGTGGAGGAACTTATGAAATTGTATCAAAAAATGATACTGGAAGAGAAAATGAAGAAATCTGATAAAAAGTCTAAGAAAAAATAATAAATGGAATTCGATTCTTTTTATTGTTGATTGAATCGGATGATATAGTATTAAAAGAAGGTCTGGCAGCAGCTAGACCTTTTTTCTTTTTTTATTGGATTATGCACTCTATAATTTGTTTCGCTATTAAGAGTTCTTCCTGATCGAAATTTTTTATTATTTCTTCAATAAGATTTCTTCTTTTTTTCTTATCTAATCCTGAAGTTAGATGGGCCCAAATGTAGTTAGTCTGAGATATAGCCGGTTTAAAAGATCGGGCGTATACTTTCTCCATTTTTTTGAATCCATCAACTACTATTAAATTTTTTTTCAAAAGTGAATTAATCAGTATATGAAGCGATTTGTCCTTCCAAGTTCTATTTGTAGACGCTTTTAAAATTTCTGAAGCTGTTAAAGCAGTTTCACTTTGCCACAGCACATTCATCATTTCCAATTCTTTTTTAGTTAATGTACCTATTTCTATTGTTTCTTTCATGTGCATTTGTTTCCCTTACTTATTTTTTATTTTAATAAATATTGTTATAATTTATAATATAAAATATTTTATCATTACTTATTGTTTAAGTAAAGTATAAAAAAACAAGGCTTAATTATACAAGCAAGTTGTGTGTATAAAAATACACAGATATAACTGTGCTTTAAAAGTGACATATATATGTGTGTATTTTTTTCACTGATATATGCGTGTAATTAAATATTTTTAGATAGGACGTTAGACGTTAATATGCTGTTGTTTACTCTGGCAGGCAATAGTTTAATGGAAGTGGATTCTTTTCTAGTATTGCTCGCCATAGTAAGATGGAATCAGATTCTTTTATTTATTTTATTCATTGTCTTTTATTTGTTGCTCCAATCTATCACTATATAATTGTAGATCAATTACAGATGTCGGGAGGCTATATATGTGGCTTGGCTCCTTAGTTGTCTGTAGGCAGATGTAGATAGTGGATTGAGTAGATTAAGTAGAAAAAGAAAATTTTTGAAATCCTACACATTATTTGCGTAGATATTCAAATAAGGAGGAAGCCAATGGCACTAAGTCTCAGGTATAAATGCGATAGAGTATATGATTGTCCTGTAAGGCAGGACAACGCCTGAGCAAGTAACTATTGTTATAGTTGGTGACCTCCTTATTGTGTCCGATGAGAAATGTATGAATGGATCATTGAAAATAAGGTAGGCATAGGATTGCTGCGCCGATGTCTTTAAAAATAGATATGCAGTACGTAACTTGTAAATTTATAGCAACAGAGTTTTTTAGTTTTTTCTCGGATTTCCTAAATTACAATTTACAGATAATTACACAATTTTACTGTAAAATTATAGTAAAATATGGAAGTAAAAAAACGGAGATATAGCGATTTGGAGTAGGTAATCGTATCTGCTCCAGAAAGCGGAGAAAGGCACGACAGCCCTGTTTTGACAGGCAGGACTGGTACCATAGATAGCCCAGGATAAGGGCGGAGGAACTGAATCATTTAACTGTCAAATGTATTTGTAACTATCAATTATTTAGGTTATTAAGGGTATCCTGGATGTCCCGGAACCCTTAAATTTTTTCGACAAATCAAAGTCTAAGTGTCCCCATAGATTTGTCGTGACAACGCTTTGGCACGGCAAATCTATGGGGCACACGAAAGGGCTAGAAACCGTGGGTTATGGAGATTCCATAAAGCTTGAAAGGGGGAAATAAAAATGTCCGAAACGTTACGTCATAAAATGCGGTCTGCGGTCTTTAATGCCTTTAGATTTGGTATTGATAAACGGCAGCATAAAGCGAGTTTAGACACAACTGAAAAAATATATAGTATTACATCACGCAATCAATATTTAGATAGAATTAATGATTTTTGTAAGACTTGCCCTGATGTAAAAAGCGTGTTACAGTTAACACCAGAGGCAGTAAAAAGGTATCTTGATATCAAGGCAGTAATTGGAAATTGTACTCAAAAAACTCTGGATGATTATCGCCATGAGATGAAAAAAATTGGAAAATGTATGGGTCTGGATTTAAGCTGTCCACAGGTATTTTCATGGTCTGATCCAGCAGAAAATCGTGGTGCAAAGGATGTTATGCCACGAGAGGATTATTATAAGATAGCGTCATATGCGATGGAAAATCCATCAAAATCCGCAGCCTGTTATCTGTTAGAGATGCAAGTCGGGGTGAGAGTAAGTGACATGGCCTATGGGGTAAGAGAGACAGAAGAAGGATTATCTATACGTTGCAAAAACGGTAAAATCTGTTTGCGTCCGTGGACTCCGGAACTGCGGAGGCTCTGGCAGTCTGATGCACTGCAGAAGATGGTAAACACACAAGGGAAGCTGATCGCCCCGAAGGATAACTCCTTAAACAAGTGGCTGCGTAGGACCGAAGATAAATTAGGCTTAGAACATCATAGCTGGCATAGTGTCCGAAGGAGAATCGCTCAAGATAAATATGATGCTTATCGTGGGTCAGGTATGACTAGAATGGATGCATTATCACAAGTCAGTTTATGGCTTAATCATGGCCCTAATCGGCAAAAAACGATGAAAGAGTCATATGTTGCCAACATCTGGTAAAAGCTTTATAATAGGTGTGAGGTGATATGGTTATGAGTAGTTATCAGAACTATAAAAATAAGGCATTACAAAATCCAGAAGTCAAAAAAGAATATGATGCCTTGCAGCCAGAGTATGAAAAGGCACTACAGGACTTGAAAATTTCAGAAAATGAGAAAAATAGCAAATAATTTTTTTTAAGAGCAGGAGAAAAATTTTCCTGCTTTTTATTTTTATCTAATAAGTAAAAATATTAATTTAATTCTATTTTTATACTTTTAATTTAAAATAATTATTTATTTCTAATATACATAATAAATATATTTTTATTCTAAATAAGTATTAAAATAGATTATTTTACTGTAAATTACCTATTTACAATTATTCTATATTTTAACTCTATTTATTTATTAAAATTAATTAAAGCAAAAAATATACTATAATATTTTAAATAATTAATTATTTTTATAATTAACAATAATTAATTATTATGTTAATTTATGGATATAAAAATCAGAAAATAGCAGTAATATATTTCTATTAATGGATAAAAATTAATTAATTATATTTATTTGCTGTAAAAAGAAAAATTGGTATTGGAATAACGAATTTTAAAATTATATGTATTTGTAAAACAATTATATTTTATACTGGTAATTTACAATTTCTAAATATAGAAATATTATCCATGTTAAAATACGACTTATATTATTAATATTAACTTATAAACTAATTTTAATATTTTATTTCATATTTTGACAAAACTATATATATTTTAGAAATTTTCAAAGGTCGAACTGCCTGTTTTGTAAATTGCATAAATTTTACAGTAAAGATATAATGATATTACTGTTATCAAAATATCATATTAATTCTGTAAGATAATCCATCAAAAAGATACTCACTTATGATAATAGGTTTTGATAAGCTGACAACGGCTTAAAAACGTGCTTTAATAGCCATTATCAAAACTTACAAGTATTGATAATAAATAGCAACTAAATTGTTTCGGTTATAAAATTTTGAAGAGGAAATTATCTATTATGATACATTTACAAATATAAAAAGGAGTAATACAATGAATCGAGAAGAAAGACTACAAGCCTTAAACGAAATAGAAGGACAATTAAGCCAATATCTGGCGGCAGACAAGAAAAACTGGATACATACCTATTTGTTGATGTCTGAAGTTCAAGACAAAGAACTATATGCAGCCCAATATCGTTCCTATACGAAATGGGTTAACCATCTGGCTGATAGCTTATCAATCCATGTATCTACGCTATGGGCTAGGCTGAAAGCTGGAAAAAATTACGCTGAGTATGCCGCCAGAGCCGCAGAACATGGACGCACAGTGCCAAAAATAGAAGAAATTGACGTATCCCCCGATAGTCTCAATCTCTGTGCTAAAGTTGCCGGAAAAAACGCTGTTGAGATGGATAAACTGGTAGAACAGGTGGTGTCCGGTAATTTGACACGAGAAAATTTGCGCCAAGCTGCCAAAGCAAGAAAGGCTGCAGGAGGATTTGTTGCAACCAGTAAATTTGACTGTATACAGGCGAAAGATAGAACGGAAATGGAAGAAAAAATCACTGCTGCAGATATTATTCTTGCTTTGCAGTCTTCTCTATGGATGTTTGAACAGACGATTATAAATCCTGTATGGGAAAAAATCATAACTGATCCAAGAGAGTCAGTTAAAAAGACTTACATAAAAGAAAAATATAGACTCTTTGAAGAGTTTGCAATTGATCCAGGAACGTCCCGCCATTCTCGCCGTCTGGATGCCTTGATTGCCGAAAATATAAGCGTACCGCCTCATACTGACAATCAAGTGAATCTAATCGGAGTTGAAATCAAAGTAGACGTCAACGACTTAAAAAACGATTGCAAAATGCAAGAGTATACAGATTTTGTAGACCAGTTTTATTTAGCTGTCCCGGATGAAGAAGATATAGTTAACTCTGCATTATCAATTAAATTGGATTCATGGGGTTTATTAACAGTATCTAAAGACGGACAGACTAAAGTCCTTCAGACTGCAGATAAGCTATCTGCAATTATGAGAGACAAAACTCTTAACAGCCTAGTTTTAAAGCTATTGTAATAAAAAAAGGCCTCAAGTGATTTTTCATTTGAGGTCTTTTCTTAATATTATGTAGCTATCCAACCATTTCCGCAATGCAAGCAGGTGTATGTCTGGACCAAAGCCCACCACCCTTACCAATTAGTTCACCAGGCGTACCGACTATATTATAGCCTTCCAGTTTCTTCTCATCCTGTTTTTCACAGGCAGCATAAATAGCATAGGCATCTACCCATTTTACGCCATATACAGGCTCAGAAAAATTATCACCCATCGCACGGATCATTTTTCTTCCAGCAGATATACCGGCTGTTACATTGCTAAAGCCATCTGCAACCATTTGCTGTTCATTATACCCTTCGGCAATGTAGTCAACACCATTTTCATGCTTTTCTAAATATTTTCGCATACATATAACCTCTTTTCATAAAAAAATTAAAACTTGCGAACAAGAACATCTTCAGCCTTTAAATCTTCTCCCGGAAATTTAATCCAAAGATAATCATTCCAGCTGACACCATGAGTCTTTTCGACGATTTCCAAAGGATCATACGCTTTTATCCCACGAACTGCCAGAAGTTCTCTGATATCTGGTCTACCAGGATCCCAGCAACGCATTTTCAAGCATTCATATGCTTGCTCTCTAGTAATCGTTTTATTTGGAAACAGGCGTTTGACTGTACTATCTATATAGGCTTCTACATATACATTTGGTCCTTCCGACCATACTCTAGCTGTTCGTTCATTTTTCCAATAAACTTCCAATGAAAAGTCTTCATTAGACATTACCATTCTCATCCTACGTTCACCTTCCTATCTTCCTATTAAACCTCTAACAAGCTGCTCAAACTCCTGCTCCGTGTCGATAAATTGATATGGAGCATACTCTACATAGGCTGTCGGACGACTGATCGTAATAAGCTCTATCCCTTTATATCCCACAGCCTTATTTAATCTTCTCTTCAATTCTACCAAATTTTCCCCATGCTTAATTTTTAGAGCAAGGCAACCATGCGATTCTCTTTTTCTAGCAATCAAATAAGCCACTGTTTAATTTCTCCTTTTTAAGCTACCTGCATTATCTTTTCAAAAACACAAAAATCTTTTTCATTCAATGCCACATCCGTATGATAATGGCCAAAGAACCATTTCTTATATTTTGTAGTCTGTTTTATTATTTCAAGGTAATCAGTCAATTTATCTGTTGCAAAAAAACCTTGTGATAACAAATCTTGTATAGATGATGATGCACAGTGTGTAATAATAAAATCCACTTCATTATTATGTTCAGCCAGATTTTTGCGACCTTCATCCATTTCTTCCTGATTTGGCAGTTCACGTTCCCACCAGCTTACGTGATTCACACGAAACATTTTATAGTAATCTCTTGACCATTTATGTATCCTGTTGTCTCCAGGTTCTAATATTCCGTCTTGTATATCATGGCTTTTTGCTCCTCCAAAGGTAAAAATTTTTTTACCACAGATTTCATATACTTGCCCACGCATGAGATGTATAATGTGTGGACGGACAAAATGTACTTTTCCACCATGCCACATTTCCACTGGAAGTGCATCTAAAATATCATAATTACTGTGATTTCCTTCGATAAACAACGTGGTAAAATTCCGATCTTCGAGCCAATCTAGCTTATAATTTTCTTCGGATGAATTATCCCAAATGCCAAAATCACCTGCAATAAAAACATAATCATCTCTAGTTAAGTTTTTCTGTTCAGGAAATGATGCCTTCCTCAACCTACTAATCCAATCTCCATGAACATCTCCTGTTATATATATCATTCTCTGCCTCCTTTCTTTTAAACTGTCATTCTGTTGTTTCTGGCACAATTCCATTTTCAACGCACAAAGTAAGGTAATCATCTACGGAGCCTTTAAAACCCTCAAATAACTGTTCCTTATTCTCGCCCTCATAAGAAATTAAAGAGCGAATACCTATTATTTTCCCAAAATACACATTATCTTCAGCTGAAAATTCAATGCTGCCTGTGTACCCTTTATACTCCATTATCTTCATAAAAATCACCCCTACAATTTATTAACCAAACTACCAATTGCAGCGATATGCAGCCTATACTCTTCCAGATCATAATCTGGATAATCCAATATCTGCAGCATGACTGGTGTAGGGTATGAGCCATCAGCTAAAGTCTCTTCCATTCGTTTTATATGTTCTGTCAATAATTCCTTTGTCAGTTCAATGATCATTTCCCTATCTTTATTATCCTTTAAAACATCAACAAGATATTTTTCAATATTAATATTTTTCAAACTTACTTGCCAGATTAACTCTGCAAGTGCAATAGCTGCTATAGTTACTCGGACTGTATGTGCCTTACTGTAATAACGATTGTCATCTATTTTACCCATTAAAAAATCTTTGCCATAACTGCAAAAATCAACGTATTCCATAATTTTTATAATGCCACTCATACAGGCAGTATCAAGTCCCAAATTAGATGCAAAGACGCTAAATTCTTCTTCAGCATACATAGAAAATCTTCTTACAATTCGAGATAAAATTATTTTTGATTCGTATCTACATCTATTTTACACCAAAAGAACAGATAAAAATATTCGTAAGATTAGACAAAAATTCTTTACGGAAATGGAAAGAAAAATGTGTCTTATTCAATAATTTTATATGTATTAAAATATATTATATAAATATCATACATATATACCATTACACACATATAATATTTATTATGCATGTAATATGTATAATAAATTTCGTATATTTTATATATGTAAACAATTTTATCTATAAAACATATCTATAACATAATTTTATCTATATTAAATTATATTACAGATATGTTTACAATCAAAGCCGTATAAACATTACTATATATATTTTATATTTTAAAAGTTTCAAATAGATAAAACATATATTATATTCAGTGCCCTCAAAACATACTAAATATAATTTTATCCATATTAAACTATATTTAATATGGATAAAATTATATTTAATATTGACAAATAAGTATTTTAGATGTATTATATATTTAAGTAGTAAAACAGGTATAGCAAAAGGAAAAGAGGATAATTATGGCGATAAAAATAGGTATAGCAAATAGAAAAGGTGGCATTGGCAAAAGTTCGACAGCTCTAGCTTTAGCAGCTGGACTACAAAACAGAGGATATAAAGTTCTGATGGTTGATACTGATCCGCAATGTAACACAACCAAAGTTTATCGAGCCAAAATAGATGGCGTGGCAACCCTATATGACATTATTTTTTCCGGATATAAAGCATCTGATTGCGTCCAACATACAGATTATGGAGACATTATTGCTTCTGATAAAAGTTTGGAAAACTCAGACACACAGGTTAGACCAAGTCCAACTATGTACAAATATATTAAAAAAGCCCTCAAAGAAGTAGATAACAACTATGATTATATATTATTCGATACACCAGCTCATGTTGGTATCTTACTTGGCAACGTCTTAATGGCTTGCCAACGAATCATTACACCTGTCACTTGCGATTCTTTTGGCATAGAAGGCATTACTGATTTTTATGAAACCATCAAAGAATACCAGGAAGATAATGAGGACTTATCTATACTTGGATTATTAATTATCAAATACAAAGGCAGGCAAAACCTTACAAAAGACATTGAAGATAATCTATTGCCAGATTACGCAAAATCAATGCAAACGAAAGTTTTTAAAACAAAAATTCGAGAAAGTGTCAAGTGCCAAGAAGCGCAAACAATGAGACAATCTATTTATGATTATGCCCCTACCTGCACAACTGCAATAGACTATAATAAATTAATTGATGAAATTTTAGACGAATTAAAGGAGGACTAATAAATGGCGGCAACAACAACCAAAAAAGGCAGCAAAATTAATTTTGCAAAAGAAATAAATGCAACTGTACTAAATCAAGAAAAACCTATAGCTACACCTGCCACTCCTAAAAAAGCTGGCAGACCATCTAAAGGAGACAGAAAAAAAATAACCCTATCAATCCCAGTTGAATTATATGAAGAAATGGAAATAGGAGCCAGCCTCTTTTTCAAAGGTAATAAAACCGCATATATTAACGATTTAATCAAACGTGATTTAGAACAAAATCTTGAAAAATACAAAGAATTTAAACGAATGTCCGAAGCAAGATGATTTTCTTCTAAAAAAAACACACAATCTAACATACTACAGTAAGGAAGGGTAACAATGGGAAAAAATTTCGAAGGAAAAATAGGGGAATCTGACATACTGAAAATACCTGTCAAGGACCCACGCACAACTTCCACTATTGCTAACTATATAAATGTAATACTCGATTTCACCAATTTTAATCCCCCCTACTGGCTTCGTAGCGATAATGACACAGGAGAGGGTCACTGGTGGTATTACTTCAGACAAAATAACACTGTCCATGTGCTTATCGCAGAGGACGTGAGAAAGGGCTTTGTGAATCTCATGACGCGAAAAAACAATAACGAAAACCTCACACGCGAAGAAATTGGAAGCTTAGAAACATATGCAGCATTATTAAATACAACTCCACATATTGGAGCGCAGCAAGCAACTGATACATATCCCGAATACATACTCGGGAAAATTACAACACCTGATACAAAAACACAAAAAAAATATCGAACTAAATCAAGAGCAGATAACTCAACTGACAATTTACCATCTAACCTTGCTATTATCACAAACGATAAATACAAAGACAGCTTAACCCTACAACAAAATGGAGGGGCATATCTTCAACCTCTGGCAACAACCGACGGATTACAATATGATGGCGAAAATCTATTTTTTCAAGGTTTTCCAGCATCTGAAGCAACCTTGCGAGAAATCAACAAAGACAAAGACGTACCAATCGAAGCAATCGATTTACCTTTACTTCGAATGTTTTATTCGATAATCCTTTCGGATTTTGAACAAAATACAAAAAAATTAGGAATAGTAAACGAAATTGTAACTGTCTATGTTCCTGATTTGGCAGCTATACTAGGTAAAAAGAGAAATCTAAGCAAAAATGACATTACTTCGATTATTGAAAAAACATCTTCTTTCCAAACAATATACGGAGTTATCAAAGATCCTGACAGACCAAACGGAATAGGTACTGCTGTACCATTGCTAGTTTGGATGGGTTATGATGCCGAATCCAACACAATTCAATTTGCCAGTCCTTATATGACAAGATTAATAAAAAGAATTTATAATGTCAGCATCAGAAAAGACAAAAAAGGTAGCCCACAGTTAAAAAAAGATGGTACACCACTATTAGAAGTATCACATTCCTACCTCGTTAAATCAAGCATCGTAAAAGAACGTAACAAACGAGCTGTAGAAATCGTAATGGTCGTAGTAACAACAATTGAACAATCTGGAAAAAATACTCCACATTTAAAAGCCAGTACAATAATCAATCGTATTCCACAATTAAAAAAAACCTATAATAACACCCCTGCAAAACATAAAAATCGTGTTTTAACACGAGCTTTCAAAAAAGCATGGGAACTTTTAGAAACTCAAACTAATTTACGAAAAAAATATCCAGACATTATACTACCGGACCCCAACAATCCCCAAAATATACCGACAACATCTAACATCAACAAGCTAGTCTTTGAATTTCCACACAGCTAAAAATTATCCCCACTTTTCCGAAAAATTTATCAATCAAAATTTCGGAGAAGTGGGGTCAAAATTTCGGAGAAGTGGGGTCAAAATTTCGGAGAAGTGGGGTCAAAATTTCGGAGAAGTGGGGTCACCCAAAACTCAAACCCCTTATAAACACTCATTTTTTTGCACTATCAGCATCCCTAATACTCTAATACTCTAGTATTTTAGTAACAGGAAAGAGGGCATTTGCCTTAGCAATGCCCTCTTCTTTATAATATCAATAACGTCGAGCATATACGACTTGTCCGTTATCGCACCGAACGGGCACTGGTAGACGCATGCGCCGCAGGATATGCACTTGTCGTAGTTTATCGCCGCCGCTTTGTTCTCGTTCATGCTGATAGCCTTTATCTTGCACGCCATCTCGCAGGGACGCTTGCGGTTTATAATCGCGGTGTATGGGCAGACTCTGGAGCACGCGCCGCACTCCTTGCATTTCGTCTTGTCGATATGCGCAACGTGCTCGCGGTCAAAAGAGAGTGCGCCGAAGCGGCAGACATCCTCACAGCGGTGGGCGAGGCATCCGCGGCAGGCGTTGGTGACTTCGTATCCGCCCATGGGACACTCGTCGCAGGCGATGTCGATGATCTTGATGATGTTCTTGTCGCCCTTCTCCCCGCCCATCGCCAGCTTCACGCGCTCGGCGGCGATGGCGCGCTCCTTGTAGACGCAGCAGCGCATGGTCGGCTCCGGGCCGGGCGCGATGGTCTTGGGGATGTCGAGATAGGCGTCCTGCAAGGTGTCCTCGTAGGCGTGACGGGCAACCTCGCGCAGCACATCGTACTTGAGCTTCTGGACGTTGGTGTCGAATATCCGCATAGCAGCCTCCCTCAGTGCTTTAGAAGTAACTCACCTTGATGCGCTTGCCCATCTTTTTCAGGCATTCGCTGAGCTCTTCCACCAGGCGCATCTTAATATTAAAATTGATGGGCAGGTTTGGGTTCTGGTGGGCGGGGTTGATGGCTCTCCCCACAAAAAAGTTGATATCCGTGGCTTCTTCAAAAAGCATGCGGGAAATGA
>OLPZ01000940.1_pt1 | contig 21069 bp, 21 predicted proteins | sample 1672711 | NCBI WGS metagenome assembly OLPZ01 (sample SAMEA3136716, study PRJEB25190) | human gut metagenome
CAACACAAAAATTTTATATTTTTTTAATTGTCTACTTGACGGGATGCACACCAATCCTCTCTTCGGAGGCGTCTCTTTTCCTTTGACAAATTCCATTCATCAATCATTGCGATTTTTGTCAAAATTCAGTATAATATTTATCAGTACTACTTAGTTTAAGGGAGGTTCGTATGAACGATAAATTTTCACTTTTAAAAAGAATGCGCCGTCTTTCCGGTATCTTAGTTCACCCAACTTCTTTACCAGGAAAGTTTGGTATTGGAGACTTAGGCCCAGAAGCATACCGTTTCGTAGATTTCTTACAGGAATCCGGCCAGCATTTATGGCAGACTCTTCCGCTTGGACCTACTGGCGGACATAACAGTCCTTATCAGTGCTTTTCCTCTTTTGCAGGACAGCCATTGTTAATCAGCCCTGAACTTCTGAAAGATGAAGGACTTCTCACAGACGCTGATTTAAGTAATGTTCCTCACTTTTCAGACGAGGAAGTAGATTTCGCTGCTGTAGGAGAATATAAAGAAGAACTCTTTAAGAAAGCATTTGCCTGCTTTAAAGAACTTCCAAAGGATAATCCGTTAAAATCTGAGCTTGCACTGTTTGGTAAGAGCGCACACTGGCTTGATGATTATGCAATGTTTATGGCAATCAAGAAGTCCAAAGGCGGTGCTCACTGGTTAGAGTGGGAGAAGAAATACCGCAAACCTACAAAGTCTCAGAAAGCTGTTATTGAGCGTGAGTTTGAAGATGAGATTCTTTATGAGAAGTTTCTTCAGTGGACATTTTGCCGTCAGTGGAGCCAGTTAAAGGCCTACGCTAACGAGCGAGATATTCTTTTAATCGGAGATATTCCTATCTTTGTTTCCGGCGATAGTGCTGATGTATGGGCTGAGCCAAGACTGTTCCAGTTAGATTCCGATGGATTCCCTACTGTTGTAGCCGGGGTACCACCAGACTATTTCAGCGCAACAGGTCAGTTATGGGGCAATCCTCTTTATGACTGGAAATACCACAAAAAGACTAATTACGAATGGTGGATGGAACGTTTCAAAACACAGTTCTTATTAAGCGACATCGTCCGCATTGATCATTTCCGTGGTTTAGAAAGTTACTGGGAGATTCCTGCCGACTCTGAAACTGCTTTAAATGGTAAATGGGTTGACGGACCAAAGGATGAATTCTTTGAAGTATTAATTAAGACTTTTGGAGAAGAACCTCCAATTATCGCAGAAGATCTTGGTATCATTACCGATGATGTACGCGCATTACGCGACAAGTTTGGATTACCAGGCATGAAGATTCTTCAGTTTGCATTTGAGGACGAAGACAGCAATTATCTTCCTTATAATCAGCCATATAACTGCGTATGCTATACAGGAACTCACGACAACGACACAACTACAGGCTGGTATGCAACCGCATCTGAGAAAGCCCGCGATAAAGTACGCCGCTACATGAATACAGACGCTTCGCAGGTTAGCTGGGACTTCATCCGCACCTGTTTCGGTTCTCCTGCACGTTTTGCGATCATTCCTGTTCAGGATTTATTCTGCCAGGGAAGTGACTGTCGCATGAACACACCAGGAAAAGCAGACGGCAACTGGGCTTACCGCATGAAGAAGGAACTTCTTACAAGCGATGTTGCAAAACGCCTTTATGATGTGACAAAACTTTACGGACGCTAGAGTGTGTTTGAAAGGGGGAAATTATGACTTTTCGTTCTATCTGCATTGCAGTTTATGTATTTTTCTATTTAATATTTACGACCCCAATGCGGGCTCGTTTAAAAAAGCTGGAGAAGACGGATCCACAGGAAGCTTCTCGCATTGCACAGGAGCAAGTTCAGAAAGTATTTAAGCATCTTTTGAAAATATCCGGTGTTACCATAGAGGTAAATGGACTGGAAAATATCCCGGATGAAGCTTCACTCTTTGTAGGAAACCACAGCAGTTACTTTGACATCATCGTTACAGGTGCTACTATTCCCGGCGGTGTAGGCTTCGTTGCAAAAGACAGTCTCGGAAAGATTCCCGGACTTTCTTCCTGGATGAAGCACATCCACTGTCTGTTCTTAGACCGCAGCGATGTGCGTAAAGGATTACAGACAATTCTTGAAGGTGTAGACTATTTAAAAGAAGGGTACTCCATGTGCATCTATCCAGAAGGCACAAGAAGTACAACCGGCGAACTTGGAGAATTCAAGGGCGGCAGTCTGAAAATGGCACAAAGAGCCAAAGCACCTGTTGTTCCTGTTGCCATCACCGGCACACGCGACATCTTTGAAAATAATCCGGGACTTCGTGTTTATCCTTCGCATGTAACAATTTCTTTTGGCAAGCCATTCAAGTTTTCTGACCTTCCGGCGGCTGAGAAGAAATTTGCTGGCGAGCATGTTAAGAAAGCTATTGAGGATATGCTGGCAACTCAACAGTAACAAATCACATCCAGATTATTATATTAATCTGGATGCAATACTAAAAAAACAATCAAAGATTATGCTTACCCAGCAGTAACCAGCTTTAAAAAGCTTATTTATACGAAAAAGTAGCATAAAACCGTAATTTTTTCTTTTCAATTAACGTAAATAATGTTAGAATGAAATTTGTGTTATCAAAAAAAGAAAGAATAGGAGGAATATTATGAACCCATGGATTGTTTTTGCAATTATCCTTTTAGTTGCACTCGCCATTCTCGGATTCCTTTATTACAAAGGTTCCAAGCTTCAGAAAGAACAACAAGAACAAAAAGAACAGTTATTTAGCGCCGCTACTCCGGTTACTATGCTGGTAATAGATAAAAAGAGACTCCCTTTAAAAGATTCCGGTCTTCCACAGATTGTAATTGACCAGACTCCAAAGAGAGCCCGCCGCGCAAAAGTACCTGTAGTAAAGGCTAAGATCGGACCTAAGGTTACAAGCCTTATCGCTGATGAAAATGTATACGATTTAATTCCAGTAAAAGCTGAGATTAAAGCAATGATCAGCGGTATCTACATCACAAGTATTAATAACTTCCGTAAAGCTCCGGTTCCAAAACCAGAGAAAAAGGGAATGATGGCTAAGCTTCGTAAGAAGGCAGATGATATGACTACTAAATAAGTGGTTTGTTTTTGTGAACAGACAGACGAACCTAAAAAGAAGCCCTTATTATAAGGGCTTCTTTTTTAGTTTCTGTTTGTTGGGGCAAAAATCAAATTGCTAATGGAGCAGGCAAAATAAGCTTGGCGGTTCTTCAAAAGTCAAGTTACGAATAAAGTAGATGAAATCATTTTGAACCCATCCTTATTTTTCTGAATATCTCGTACTGTCGCTGTAGCTCTGCTTCTTCATCAAGTAATAATCCTTTTGCTTCTAATATTCTTTCAATAGCCTGAGATGGGTCTAATGTATGATATGGCAAAAATAATTCCCGTAATTCTTTAGGTTTTATGATTTTATAAACTCGTGCTGATGTGAATTCGTAGGTAATTGCAAAATATCTATAGATGTATCCAATCCAGTACATCTCATTATGAGTATATTTTACCGTTCCATAATGTGAAACTCCATATTCCTCATCCACTAACTGTAAAATATCATTTGCCTGAAGATTACTTTCAAGGATTGATTCGTCATCCATTCTTTTGGCTATATTGCTTTTCATAAATCTTCTAATAAAAATCTCAGAACTTGAATCCATTTTATCTATAGAATTTTCAAAGGCTGTTGCCTGAAGTTCACACAAAAGCAAGCCATCCCTATCTATCTTTTTCATACATTATCCACTTCCTTACACCAAAATTTCATCAATGTACCGGCCTTTGCCCCTATATTGCTTTCTGGCTAATTTTACTTTATTAGCTCCTAACTTCGACTCTTCAAGTCGTATATTCTTATAGTATTCTCTTTCATTTTGCGAAATATAACAACATTCTATAAGTTTTGCCTGCGATACTGCTTTTTCGCTTACAAAGATATACTGCATTCCAAGATTTGTTGCTGCAAGGCAGTGTTTACATTGTTCATCTGTAAGTTCTCCTTCAATAAATGAATTAATGATTTGAAACATACGATTATCTGCTATTGGTGCAATTATGTAATCACAAGCTCTCGACTGTTCTATAATTTTTTTATAACTGGATGATTCTTATACTCATCTAACGCACCTCTATAGTACGCAATTGTCATCATCCACTCTTGATTTACTTCATATCTTTTACATGTAAGATCATCATCATTAAAACAAATATAATATACCGATGAATTCTCAAATCCTGAAACAAACGATATTGCCTGTTCATAACTTTCTCCTGCATAAAAACGCTGACCAAAATCATTATTATGTCTGCCTCTGTGAATATCTATCTTCCCATCAATTTTACTTTTAGCTCCGTGAAAAAGTAATTTCTCATGTTTTTTTAAATCATCTCTCCAAAACATTTCCTTTAATTTATTAATCTTTATATTTTTAGCAAAAGCAAATGTATATAAGTTCAACATAAACTTGTTTATAACACATTACTTAAATAAGTTTTGATACAACACTACTCAATCCATCCTCCTCTCTAGAGCGTGTTTGAAAAATGCTTTCTGCAAGATGTACATCACAATTTGCGGGAGATTTCGCCTGAATGAGGGCGGCGTAGCGGGCTACGGCAACCGAATGAAGGCAAAATATACCGTAAATTGGGGTGTGCAGCTTGCTGGAATGATTTTTCAAACACGCTCTAACCATAATGCACTCTCGGAATCTTTTTGTGAGTAAAGATGACGTTCCCAAAGAGGGAAGATAGCCGATTTATGGGGTTCAGAGGCTCGTCTGTTTATCATCTCAACCCAGTATAATCAAGAAAGAAACAAGTACAACTCACCATTTCCGCTCCCTCATTCCGATAAATATGTGCCTGATCTGTCTCAAATTTATAGACCTGATCTTTATTAATCGTCTGCGTATGTCCATGACATTCTATCGTAAGTACACCCTCTGTTACTGTAATGTACTCTCTTGTTTTTTCTCCATGGCTCCCACTCATATAGACCCCACCGGGTTCTATGTCAATCCGATATACTTCTACGGAATGAGAATCTTCATAAGGAAAACACGTCCAGACTTTATATTGCCCTTCCAGTTCTTTTGTAGGAAAAATTTCTTTTGGACTTACAAGGCAAAAGTCTTCTCTTGGAGGATCAATAAGTGTCTGAAATTCTATACGGAGACCGCTTGTAATCTTTCCAAGTACGCCAAGAGAGGGATTAGCTGTACCTTTTTCAATCTGAGCGAGCATACTTTTACTGACTCCAGTCTGCTCCGCAACCTCGCCAAGGCTCATTCCCTTTGACAGGCGAATCTGTTTTAAATTAACCGCCACATTATGAGATAAATAATCCATGAAACTCCTCCTTTGTGTGATTTAATTTATTGGGGAATGTAGGCTAACAGACGAACCATGAGAATACAATATTCTTTATCTGTGACTTTAGTCACTGCGAGAAAAAGTCTTCTATGAAAAGCCTCTCATGAAAAGTTATTGATTTTAACTCCGTTGCAAAAAACACAAAGTCGCAAAATCAATAACTTTTCATGAGAACTTTTCTAACATAAGTTTACTCACTCGCAGCTCCGAGGCCACAGATAAAGAATATTTTGATATTTTCTAAGTAATGTAGAAAATATCAATCCAAATTTCCAAATTGCCCTTTAATAAATCGAAATCACTAATTAATATTACCATAATATCAAAACAACCAGAAGCCTACAACTCAAATCCACATTAAGCTTCTAGTTATCGAAGGCAAAATCATATCACCATACTTGAGCAACCACAACAAGGCTAACTGCTCACAACTCAAATCCTCGCAGGGCTTCTATTTATCAAAGACAGAAACCGGGAGAATCGTATACTAGCATCTGTGGCCTCGGAGCAAGGTTTGGATACGAGCGGGTAAGCGAGCATTCAAACCGCCGTGACTAAAGTCACAGATGCTAGTATACGATTTTCCCGGTTTCGTCTGTTGTTACTCTCAAATAGAAGCCAGCACCCTGTCAATTGCTGCGTCAATAACCTTATCAAGTTCCTCATCGTCTGCTTCTGGCATCAGTGTTGCTGCGTCTTCATCAGAAATAAGTTCAACAAGATCACCGAAGGATTCTTTGTATTTTCTCTTACATACAACATAAAATACTACACCGAGTAAACTCCAGGCTCCTACCATTCCCCATTCAGGAAGGATAAGGCTTCCACCGCTGCCCGGGATACAGTACATACATACCATGAATCCGGACATGATGACTGCCATTGTTCCGAAGAATTTATAAGCTGGAACTTTATATGGTCTTGGCATATCGGGTTCTTTTTTTCTTAATATCATAAAGGAAACCGCTACCATACAGTAAGCAAGACAGCATGCGAAGTTACCTGCATCAGAAATCCATACAAGAAGCTGTCTTCCGGCAAATGGAGCAAGCATTGTAAGGACACCAATAAGAATAAGTGCATTAATTGGCGTTTTATGTTTTGGATGAAGTTTTGCAAATGTTTTTGGAATCATATAGGATTCTGCCATGGAATACATTGCACGAGAACCACCAATTAAGAAGGAGTTCCAGGATGTGATAATACCGCACATACCACCGACAATAACTACTTTTGCCATGATTTTCATTCCAAATGCTGTTCCCATTGCATCGGCTGTAACAAGTCCGGTTGCTTCCTGTGATTTTATGATCGCACCTGAGTCAAGAACAAGTCCTACGGCGATAATTACAAGTGCATAGAAAACAACGGCTAAAATTACAGATAAAATAAGCATTTTACCGATTTTCTTTGGAGGAACATTAATTTCTTCTGCTGCCTGTGGAATAACGTCAAAACCAATAAAATAAAATGGTGACATTGCTGCAACACCGAGAATTGCTTTGATATTAAGTCCCGCGGTGTTTCCGACAAACATCTGTCCATCTAAATTATCCACAGTACCATTAATTACGGAAGCTACAATCAATAAAATTCCTGCACCACCGATGATACAGGTAAGTACCGTCTGTAAAATAGCGGCTGTTTTCGCTCCCATAATGTTAATCATCATAATCAAAAATGCGACTATAATTGCAACTGCAAGCCATGAAGCATATACATCAAATCCTGCAACGGTATACAGATACCCTTTTAAAAATCCCGGCCACAGGTAGGTGATGATCGTTGGAAATGCACAAGCTTCAAAACACGCTACACTGACATATCCTAAAACGATTGCCCAGGTACAGATAAAAGAACCTGTCGGACCCATTGCACGATGACTGAATACATGTTCTCCACCACACTGTGGCATTGCTGCTGTCAGCTCTGCGTAAGTCAGACCTACGAAGAAAATCATAACACCACCAAGACAAAATCCGAGTGCCGCTCCAAGAACGCCGCCCTTTTCAATCCAGTTTCCGGTTGATACAACCCAACCCCATCCAATCATAGCTCCAAAAGCGATTACGAGGATATCCCAGGCACTAAATACTTTGTTAAATTCCGATTCTTTCTTGTTCATATCCTGTCCCTCCTATTCGTGAAATACTTTCTTTGCTACTTCTTCAATGAGTTCTGCAGTTCCGTCAACACCTAAAAGACTGCTGTCAATCAGCATATCTCTGTTATGACGATCACCACGGTTACTTCCTGTCAGAGCAAGATGTCTCTTATGATAACGTTTATCTTTTTCTGTAATAAATAACTTTGCATCCTCTACAGAAAAGTTATGGCTCTTCATAACATTTTCAATTCGAACATCTTCCGGTGAATAAATAAAGATTCGCAGTATTGGTTTCTGCTCTTTTAAAATGTAATCAGCAGAACGTCCGATAATTACACAGGATTCTCTGTCTGCAAGTTTACGGATAATTGTTTTCTGGACGTGAATCGCGCGCTGCGTTAAATCCGCATATTTGGAGAAAGAACCTCGAACATCACCTTCTGCACCTTTTCCGGCGATTGTTCCACCTTCTTCTACCTTTTCCATGATGTCTTTAGGAATACCAACTTCCTTGATAATCTTATCAACCGTATCACGATCATAAAACTTTATTCCCAAATCCTTTGCAACTTTTCTTCCGATCATGTTGCCTTTCGCGCCATATTCGCATCCTATCGTAATAACAAGATGTGCCATATTTTTTTCCTTTCTAACTTCTATGATCTTTTAATATAAATGTCGGCTATAATGCTCACTTTATAAAAATGTCATCTTTAAAACTTTGTAACTATTCAGAATTCATTCGCCAAATATATCTGCGACGTTTCTATCTCTGTCTACTTTTTCTGTTCTTTCAACTAGAAAAAGAAAAGGGCATCACAAACTCACTTGTGACACCCTTGCCTAATAACGTCTTAACATAATGCTTTTACAGCTTCTTCAATAATCGCACAAGCCTCATCACACTGTTCCTCTGTAACAATCAGTGGTGGAATCATACGAATGACATGTGCCCCGATTGCTGTGATAAGAAGCTTTCTGTCAAGACAGCTATGTTTTACTTCCACACCGGAAATCTCATCATCAAATTCTACACCAACAAGGAGTCCCTGATGTCTTACTTCTTTTACATGTGGAAGTTTCTCTAATTTTGCTGCGAAATAATCTCCAACTTTCTTTGCATTTCCTGCTAAGTCTTTGTCAAGAAGTTCTTCTACTTCTGCCAAAGCTGCTGCACAACTGATTGGATGTCCACCAAAAGTTGTTCCATGAGAACCTGGGGTAAATGCTTTAGATACTTCTTCTGTTGCACAGATAGCACCGATTGGCATTCCGCCGCCAAGACCTTTTGCCATAGAAACGATATCTGGTTTTACTCCATAATTCATATAAGACATTACTGCTCCGGTTCTGCACCATCCAGTCTGTACCTCATCTAACAATAAGAGCATTCCCTTTTCATCACAGAATTCTCTAAGTCCTTTTAAGAACTCTGGTGTTGCAGGATGAACACCACCTTCGCCCTGTACCGGCTCAACCATGATAGCGATTGTATTCTCAGTACATGCATTCTTAAATGCTTCTAAATCATTATATGGCGCATAGGAGAAACCATAAGTCATTGGACCAAAACCAACCTGACATCCATTACCCGGCTGACCTGTTGCGGACATGGCACCAAATGTTCTTCCGTGGAATCCCATCTTAGCAGTTACGATATGATATTTATTAGGGCCGTATTTTTCAATACCATATTTACGAGCCATCTTAATCATCGCTTCGTTCGCTTCTGTACCGGAGTTCTGATAAAAGATTTTATCCATTCCAAGAGTCTTACAAACCTTTTCAGCAAGTAATGCCTGTGGAATTGTGTAAGGATAATTAAATGTATGCATGATATCGTCTACCTGATCCTTAACTGCTGCAACAACCTTTGGATTTCTGTTACCAGCGTTATTTACAGCGATACCTGCATAAAAATCAAGATATGGTGTACCATTCTCATCGTAAATATACATTCCCTCTGCTGTCTCAGCTAAGAAATCAAAACGCTCGTAAGTCTCGATCATATATTTATTTACTTTGTCCTTAATATCCTGTACTGTAAGTCCTGTATCTTTTAATTTCATGATAAAATCCTCCTTATTATCTAAAACTTTCATTTTCTTTTTACAAACCGGTTTTTATCATATGGGAAATGACATCTTCCCCATGAAACAAAAAAAGCAAAGACACTTACAAATTATTGTAAGCACCTTTGCTTTAACTGTCTATTATTTTGTACGCTTATACAATATCACGTCTCTCTTAATCTGTCAACAGGTAATTTAAAAAGATTTTTTGTAGATTTCAGACCCTAAATTCGAATGTTTTTGGGTTTTCCATTGCATTTTGTCTATTATATTGTTCGTGTAATTTGACAGACGACCCCAGAATTACTATAAAGCCTTTCTATATATCTCAGCGATTTCTTCCTGCGTAAATACCACTGGATTGTTTGCTACGCCTGCAGCGGATACTTTCATGCAATTTTCCGCCATCCACGGAATATCCTCCTCTGCGATGCCGAGGTCGGACAGTTTGCATTCTAAATCAATGGCTTTTAAGAGTTCACGGATTTTATCTGCACAGTCAGCTGCGGATTTTCCGCCAAAGATTTTCGCGATGTTTCCGAATTTTTCTTCGTCTCCTTTATAGGATGCATCAATGACTACTGGTGTTAAGGCTGCAAGTCCCTGGCCGTGTACGATGTTTTTCAGTCCGCTTGCTGGATGTTCCATTCCATGTGCGAGGGTTACTCCGGCTGTGTTGATTACCATACCGCCGATTGTGCTTGCCATTGTGATATTTTCCCACTCTTTTTTGTTTCCGGTTCCGTTGTATACAGAAACAAGGTTATTCGCAATGAGTTCAATAGCGTATAAGCTCAGTGCATCTGTGAGTGGCTGTGCGATTTTGGATGTGTATGCTTCAATATTATGGCATAATGCGTCAAATGTAACGGATGCGAGTACTTTTTTCGGCATTGTCATCATACATTCCGGGTCTACGATGGACACTTTGGCTACGATGGCATTACAGCGGAGAGACTTTTTATCCCCGTTATCAGGATTGGTGAGAACAGCAAATCCATTTCCTTCTGAACCGGTACCGCAGGTTGTAGGGATGAGCACTAATGGCAGGGCATCATCGCTACGCAGGCGATTATAGATGTAATCGTTGATATCCCCATCATTTTTACTTAAAAATGCAATCGCTTTTGCGCAGTCCATGATACTTCCACCACCGATGGCAACGACAACATCACAACCATTTGCCTTTGCAAAATCTGCGCCTTCCTGCGCTGTTGTTGTGAGTGGATTCTGGCTTACTTTGTCAAAAAGAGCTGTTTCTAAACCTGCTGCTTTTAAGCTGTCGTTTACCTTATCATAAAGTCCAGACTTTTTTGCACTGCTTTTTCCAGTAACAATCAATGCTTTTTTACCATAAGGTCTGGTCAGTTCTCCTGTCTCTAAAACTTTTCCAGAACCAAATACAATGTTTACCGGCAGAAAATAATTAAATTCCATGATGCTTCCTTCTTTCTTTACTTTGCAAATATTATGTTTCTAAAATATATTTAACACCAGCTTTTATTTTTTGCCAGTATTTTTTATTTTACTTCTAATTTTTCAGACACGCTCTAGAGCGTGTTTGAAAAATGCTTTCTGCAAGATGTGCATCACTCTACAGATTGGCTAAAATTGACTCCTCAAAAATCTTTAACCCAGCTTCCATCTGTTCTTCTGTCATACATAATGGTGCAAGGAATCTTATAACATTGCTGGATGAGCCTGCATTTTCCAGTAAAAGCCCCTTCTGGAGTGCTGTCTGAACCAGTTTGGATACAAATTCTGGATTTGGCTCTTTGCTTTCTTTGTCTTTTACAAATTCTACACCGAGCATGCCGCCGATTCCTCTGACATCTCCGATTATATCATATTTTTCTTTCATTTCCTCAAATGCTTTTCTTACGACAGAGCCGATGTGGAGAGATTTTGCACAGTAATCTTCCTCTTTCATGATTTCCATTGTCTTAATCGCTGCTGCACAGGCTAATGGGTTACCACAGTATGTACCACCGATTGTTCCTGCCGGTGCTGCATCCATCACTTCTTCTCTTGCACTGATCGGCACACCCGCTCCCATAGATTTCGCTGTCGCAATGATGTCTGGCGCTGCTCCTGCCTCTTTCCAATATTCGGACGTAAAATATTTCCCCGTACGACAGTTACCGCACTGTACTTCATCTGCAATAAGCATAATTCCGTTATCGTCACAAATCTTGCGAAGTTTCTTTACAAATTCGATTGGTGCAGGAATAAATCCGCCTTCACCCTGTAATGGCTCGATAATGATTGCCGCAACATCACTTGCTGGAGCCGCCTCATCAAAAAGCTTTAATAACTTGTCGATGTAATACTGAATTGCTTCTTCCTCACTGTATCCTTTTGGCACACGATACAGATATGGATACTCTGCACGATAAATTCCTGAAGGGAAAGGACCCATGCCAAGGGCATACGCTTTCTTGGCTGTCAGTGCCATTGTCAGATTGGTTCTTCCATGAAATGCACCGGAAAAGCAAATGATATTATCTCTTCCTGTGTACGCTTTTGCAATCTTAATCGCATTCTCGTCTGCCTCAGCACCGGAGTTTGCAAAATATGTTTTCATCTTCCCGCCCTTACAGGGAACTGTCTCATTAAACATTTCTGCAAGTTTTACATATCCTTCATGAACATATACATTAAAAATTCCGTGGAAATATTTCTCTGCCTGTGCCTTTACTGCCTCAACAACTTCCGGTCTGCTGTAACCGATATTCAGAACACCAACGCCTCCAATCCAGTCGAGGAACTTATTACCATCTACATCCTCAAGCATTGCGCCCTCACCTTTTTCCATACAAATTGGATAAGTACTTCCACATAACCCTTTTGGAACTGCCTCATTTCTTCTATCTAAAATAGCCTTTGCCTTTGTTCCTGGTACACTTCCTGTAACTATTTCTGGTAATGCTTCTCTTACCATGATAAATTCCTCCTTATAATCAAACCAATCATTCAGAGTATCAGAACGCCTGAATATTCAAATATTTTAATATCTGAATCTTTGAACATCTAAATATCCTGAATTTATCCCTGAATAATAAAAAGGTGCAATCCCAGCCTTCACTGTTATTGCAACCTTGCCTGTTTCGTATTTATTTTTCATGACATTACTATAACACAATTACCGGCAATTACCATCGTCAGCATACACAAGATTATTGTGCAGAATTCATAATTACTATTTATATTTACTGGCAGACAGATGACTACAGGAAGCAATATACTCCTCAGCTGTGTCTTTAGTCGCGGCGGTTTGAATGCTCGACCGCATCCAAACCTTGCTCCGAGGCCACAGTTGAGGAGTATATTGCTTCCTGTAGTCTGTCTTTGGACTTTTTCAGGTAAGATAAATAGTAATTATGAATTATGTACAATAATATATTTATCAATGCACACCAGATAATAATGTCTGATTATTTGTAATAATAGAACATTCTCCATTCGCCGAAAAATCCGAATCATTTGTAACAATATATGAATCTTTTTCCTTCATACACTTAACATAATATCTATCATTAAAATCAAATGTATCCGGCATATTAAATATATCATCTAAGGAAATATTAATAAAATCTCCATTTATTCTTCGCGTAACTGGTAACAATTGTCGACCAATAATATATTTAAGTTCTAACAAAATGTCTTTATATTCCTGAGTTTGTCGGAATGTATATTTAAAATAATGTTTATTATGTGGCCATCTATTCAGACTGGCCAGACGATGAAATTCCGTTTGAATATATGTATTAATAAATTCCGATAGTAAAACATCTGTAATACAAATCTGTGCTCCAGCCGAAATAATCTTACTAACAATTAAAGAATATTCATATATTAAATTTGAGCCATACCCACCATTCGTATAAAAATTATACATCAGTACATTACAATCTAAAAAATAATATTCTCCACTTTTAGGATTATGAGTTTTAATATCAATAATATTCATTCTGCTCTCCTATTCTGATAATTCCTGATCCAGCACCTTTGTTATAACTTTTTCATTCGCATAAAAATCTTTTGCACGTTTAATAACTCGCTTCAAAATAAACAAATCATCAGAACACAAGTTAGTTATTTTAAGATTTTCATTCAAATATTCACTAGTATAATTCTTATACAATGTACCAATCGCATTATTTAAAAATGTCGATAACACGGTTTTTAATCCTGCAAAATCAATTGTAACTTTTTCTTTTTTAGCAAATTGTTCCACAATCAGTTTATAAATCTGGTCTCCCTGACGCATATCAGTTGCTCTATCACCCACTATTTCTATAATCTTGATTACCATGTTAATCCTCCTTAAAAAAGCTCATCATTCATATCATTTTCATTCTTTATTTTTTCATATTTATAAATATTAGTATCATTTTGATCAATTTCAATATTTACAATTGTTCCCGGAAAATAATAATTTAATTCTTTATTATTAACTATTTGTCTGTCCAACTCCCAAAATTCATCACCTGATACAATTTGATATTTTCCCTTGTTATAATAGATAAATTCCTCCATTAAAGACAATCCTATTCCACCTGAATTTGTCCTCTTCGTAGAATGTTCTGGCTTAACAGCCCAATCTATACAATTTGTAGGTATTTCTTCACCTATATCTAATAAATAACCAACTACATTATCTTTAATTGTCGTTCCTAAATTTACAATTGTAAAATCCATTTTATGACTTGTCGGGTAATATTGTCCACAAGTATAAACCTTCATACAATCACCATGTATTTGCGCATTTCCAAATAACTCCTGTATATAACCGCTCAAATCATATTTAACTTTTTCTTCCATAACCGGAAAATACCTTACTATTTCTGCATCAATATAATTTCCAAATCCATATGTATCACTTGCTCTAAAGACTTTAAACGGAACTACCGTCTCATTTCTTCTGGGTTTGTGTTCTAACTCAAAACACAATTTTGCAAAATTATTTCTAATCAAAAGTTTATGCAACCTACAATTAGATTGATTTTCATATTTGCTATTAATATTATAATTACACTGCCCATATTCCGCAAAAGCATATACAACCGGCAAAAGATTAGCATCAAACCATGTATTTTTACGAAAATCCATAACTATATCCGTCAAATCATCAGAAACCTCTTTAATATAACATTGAAATGTTTTAAATAATTTAGAGTACCCTTCATATGTACTACGAATCGATTGTGGAATAATGATTACTTTCTCTTTCACATTATCACTCACTTTCCAATTGTAATTTTACAATATATTTCTTCTCTTTTCTAGGTTTTGTACGTTAATTTTACAGAAAATTTTAATCAATTCTACTGTCATCCATTACCATCCTATATTTATAATTTTTTATTCTTCCACCACTTGATTCTAATTCACCCATCGCCAGCCAACATGCAGAAAAATTAAATCAGCTTCAAAAACTCATCTATCTGATATGCTAAGTACCAGTCGCTTCGGTCTTTGGTAGAATTAAGGGTCTTCCCTGTGATTTCTGCTATTTTTTTCAGATGATAGGATACAGTATTTCTATGAAGGTAACATTCGGTCGCCACTTCACCAATGTTTCCGTTGGTTTCGAGGTAACATTTCAGAATGCGGAGATATTCGCTTCCAGTTTCTTTGTCGAGATGTTCAAGTTCCCCAAGCATCTCCTCCCGGTATTTTTCCAGTTTTTTTACGTTGTTGATTGACAGCCAGAGCTTGCTTATGCCAAGTTCTTCTTCCCGGCATATCTTTTTATCTTTTTCTCTGCCCCAGCGGCACAGATAGGATAAATCCCGATATTTTTCCCAAAGATTTGATACTGTAGTATCTTCAGCACCGATTGCCAGGTACAGCTTCCTTCTCTGCGAAAATTCTTTTGAAAGTTCTTCTATCTGTGTTATCACATTTTCTCGCTCTGTTCCTACAGGGACCTTTGCTATAAGTGTGATATATAAATCTCTCTGAAAAATAACTGACAGTACTTTGTTCTGTGCAAAGAGCTGCTGGCATTGCCGGATAAAGCGATAAAAGAACTGTGTATTGTCGAATTTATCGTCTATGCAACCAGCAAATTTCGATTTCTTTTCCCCTTGCCTTTTTGCATTCCTTTTATCTTCTATCCCCTTTTGGGCCTGTTCATTATTGCCTGATTCACTGTCCATCCACCCATTGGCTGGGAAATAGCACTGAATCATGAAGAATTCTGTGTCTTTATGGATATGATTCTCATGCAAGACAGGCATATACTGTTGTTCTTCTTTATGGGAAAAGATTGCTTTCTGGAGTGCCGTTTCCAATCCGTCCTGCTCCTGCATCGTTTTATAGATCAGGTTACATAAATCTCTGTTAAAGTCTACGAGATGGACTTCCCACGGTAATGTAAAGACAGGGAATCCTGCTTCTTCACTGTATGCAATAACGCCCCTCGGTACTCTGGTGATGTATTTTCCAATATTAATAACCAGACCGCTTGCGCCTGTTTCATGCAGGCTTTTTACAAATCGGACGAGTGTCTCTTCGTCCTTTTCCCTGATTCCAGTTGTGATAATAAGCTCTCTGCCTTTTAAAAAAGAGACATAATCCATCTCCTCGACGGTATGTACCCAGTCAACGAGATTTCTTAAGCCTCTTCCTCCGGCAACCAGCTTCATATTGTAACGGTGTAATGCCACCTCATAGATTTCTTCCAATATTATCGCCATTGTTACCTCTTTTTTAGTTTCTTCTATAAGTCATTTCACAAAATACTGCCAGACAAATAATGATACATAGATTAGTAATTCACGTCTTGGAATATTAAATGCTTTGCAGTATTTATAGTATTGCCATAGTTCTTCTTCCTACTCCATAAACTTCGCCAGCACCGTCAAATCATAATCTGATACCAACATTCCATTCATGATAAGAGAATATTTAAGCTGTAATTTAAAATGTGCATCTCCGTGTAATACACGGATTTTCTTCGTGTCGGACACCAGTTCCATCGGGCCTGCCGGGGACTGATAGAGGCAGTTCTTGTTATGCTCTGTGTCAAATACGAGTACAGAGTTGAAGTTGCCCGCTCCAGTTTTGCGGAGTTCTACGTTACCCGGAGAGATGGTGAGGCGGTTTTTAATGACCGCCCCTTCTTCTGTTCGCTCTGAATAAAAAATGTAATGCACACCATTTTTATGAATATAACTTCCTTCGGTAACCAGAGTGACGGGTTCTTCCTGATCGAACCCTTTCTGGATACCTGTTATCGTAAGCCAGACCTTTCTTGCCATAACTTTACACGTCGTATCTGTTCATTGCAAGATCGATAAGTTTCTGGACAAGAGCCTTTTTGCTTAAACCTCTTGCTTCCCAGAGCATTGGATACATACTGATAGCTGTAAAGCCTGGAAGTGTATTGATTTCGTTAAATACAACCTCGTTTGTATCTTTTGTCAGGAAGAAGTCTACTCTTGATAATCCGGAGCAGTCTAATGCTTTAAAGATTGCTACGGCATCTTTGCGGATTTCTTCTGCTTTTCCTTCTGGAAGTTCAGGATCTACGACCGTTCTGGATTCTTCGTTGTTGTACTTCGCATCGTAGCTGTAGAATTCTTCAGCAGATAATACTTCGCCAACACCAGAAGCCTTAGGCTCATTCATTCCAAGAACACCACACTCAATCTCACGACCTACGATTGTCTCTTCCACTAAAATCTTAGAATCGTGTTTTGCTGCAAGATTCAGTGCATCAATCAGTTCCTCTCTGTTCTCTGCCTTGCTGACACCCTGAGAAGAACCAGCTTTAGAAGGCTTTACGAATACAGGATATGGAACACCTGCTTCTACTCTTGCCACTACTTCATCCATGTGTGTAAGTTCATGTCTTCTTACGCCAACAAACTTTGCCTGACGTACCCCGATGGAATCTACAACGATCTTAGTGTAGAACTTATCCATAGAACATGCAGAAGCTAACACGCCACATCCTACATATGGGATTGCTGCTAACTCTAAAAGCCCCTGAACCGTTCCGTCCTCTCCGTTCATTCCGTGAAGGACAGGGAAAACAACATCGATAGAAATACGATCAACCTTGCCGTCTCTTTCTAAAAGAAGTTCCCTGCTTCCTGTATCCGGGCAGATATAAGCACTCGTCTTACTATTCACCCAGGAACCATCCTCAAGATGATCCAGTCTGTCAACTAACTTCCACTGTCCATCCTTTGTGATTCCTACCATAATTACGTTATAAAGATCTTTATCAATGTTTTCGATTACTGTTTTTGCTGAAACGAGAGAAACATCATGTTCAGAGGATTTTCCTCCCATAAGCACTACTATATTTTTATTAGCCAATATAATTCATCCTTTCAAAAGCTCATTTTAATTCATTTCACGCCTTATTCTAGCACATTGAAAAGCTTTTGAACACAGAATTTTAAAATAATTAAGATGTAACATTTACAAAAATTTTCCCTTTTTACGGCAAAATCCGCACTAATTTCTCATATTTCATGAAATCCTCTCTGGTAATTCCACACTCTCCAATTTCCCGGGGATTCTTTACACCTTTCTTTCCATCTGCATGATAATCGGAACCGCCGGAAATAATTAAGCCACGGTCTGCATAACGTTCTATCACTTCTTTTTTTATCTCGTCCTTTGTCATCGTGCCGCCGTAACTGGTCTTATCATATGTGTAAGAAGCTTCGATTCCATCAAGTCCAGCTTCAATTAAAACCTCTATAAATTCCTGTCTGGACATCTCTTTTCCTTTATAAGATACCGGCTCAGAAATAAGATACGGATGCGCCAGTATAATGATACCGCCAAGTTTATGAATCTCTTTGATAACAGAAACTGCATCCGGCTTCTCTCTCTTCACGCTAACTTCCTTACTGTTTTTCACATATAACTTTGCTTCTTTCCAGCTTTCCATATAGCCTTTTCTCGCCATAAGTTCAAAAATCATTTTCTTTTGAACAAACTGCTCCTGGACTGGGTAACCGTTATTCTGAAGAACTTCCTCCCAGGTCATTTCCATTCCCTGCTCGTTCAGAAGATCAATCAGCTTACGGTAACTGTTGACCTTACTGTTAATCGTAAATTCATCTAATTCTTTAAAATATGGGGCATTCCAGTCACAGCCAAGACAGACAAGATGTACATCATCTATATATGTCTCACAGGAAATCTCGATTCCTCTGAGAAGTTCGACTCCGACACCTTTTGCGTAGGCCGTAATCTCCTGTCTCTTTCCCCCACCTAACTCTATCAGCTCTGGCGGAACAATATCATGGTCTGTTATTGCCAAAATCTTCACACCGCGATGTACCGCGTGTCGAATATACTCTACAGGACTGTCATTTCCATCAGAACGATTGGTATGTCCATGTAAATCGCATTCATAATTTGCCAGCATACTTTTCCCTCCCTGAAAACGTGTATTTTAAACTAGAAACTTGTTCTCTTTCCCGAAAATACTTCCAGATGCTTCTTCACTTCTTCTTTTACCGCATTTTCCACTTCGGTATCAAATGGAATCGGCGCAAACTTTTCACCGGAAAGAATGAGTTCTTTTGTCTTATCAAGGTACGCATTCTTCACTAATGTAGAAATGTTTACCTTTCTTCCGCCAAGTTCGATAAGACGGGTAAATGTTTCTGCAGATAATCCAGAACCGCCGTGAATTACGACTGGAGTTTTTTCTTTTCCAAGTTTCTCAACGAGTTCAAAATTAATTTTAGGAACACCGTGATAAATACCATGCGCTGTACCGATTGCCGGTGCTACCGCATCAATCTGGGAGCGCTCTACAAATTCCATCGTCTCTTCAAAGTCAGCACCAACGGCTTCATCACTTACAATTTCTTCTTCCACACCGGAAATAACTCCGATTTCTCCCTCAATCGCAACATTCCTGCTATGTGCATATTCTGCCATCTCTCTTGTATTTGCGATATTTTCTTCAAATGGCAGATGAGAAAAGTCCATCATAATGCTGTCCCATCCAGTATCTGCGCAAAGCTTTCCAAGTTCTTTATTACGGCAGTGATCAAGATGTAATGCAACTTCTATTTTCGCACCTTTTCTCGCAGCGTCCACAATATCATAAAGCTTCTGCGCTCCAAAATGTTCTACTGTCCCCGCAGATGTCTGGATAATCAGGTTAACACCGATTTCCTCTGCTGCTTTTACTGCTGCCTCTGCTGTCAGATAATTAAAAATATTTACTGCTCCTACTGCGATATTCTCTTCTTTTGCCTTTAACAGTACATTCATAAATCTGTTATTTTTCATGATGTTTCCTCCTTATTTTGTCATGCACTCTCGGAATCTTTTTGTGCTTGATTTTGTAAGAAAATTTTTGTCAGTTGTGCCCAGATTTTTGAGGTGTACGCAGTGCGTACGTTGATAAAATCCGGGTGCAGCTGGCGGAAAATCAGCCGTAAAATCAAGTGCGGGAAAGACTCCACGAGTACATATTCCCATAACAATATTTAACTTATATTCTCTTTTGATAGTCCCATAATATCATACTTGTATATACAAGTCAATATATAAATTCACACTACAGCATATTTAAAGAATACTTTCTGCAAATTGAGGCGTGAAGGTTGCAGGAATGATTTTTCAAACACGCTCTGACGCTATTCTTTCTAATCATTAATACATCTATTCTATCGTCTTTATTCCTCATACTGTAAACGGATTTTAATTCGGTCTCCACGAAATACGACTTTCGTATATTCATATGGGCGGCTAATCTCATCATAAAGAACATCCCTTAACAATAATAATGGGTGACCTTTTTCTACCGCTAAAAGTTCTGCTTCTTCGTTAGAAGCAACCACAGATTCTAATGTTTCGGATACTTTCTTTTTGTGAATCCCATAGTTCTCGCTCAAAAGCACACAAAGCTGTTCTTTCTCTAACATCTCTACTGTTAGCTTTTCTTTGTATCTTGCATTAATATAAGATATATGAAGACTGATCGGATCTCCCTTAATATAACGAACTCTCTTAATCTTAAATACAGACTCTCCCGGTAAAAGATTGAGCTTTTTAGCTACTGTCTCACTTGAACGCTCTTCCTGACATTCAACAATCCTTGTCTCGACCTCATATCCCATCTTCTCTAACTGCTCACGGATACCGATATAGGATGGACTGACTGTCACAATCTTCTCTGCAACAAACGTTCCCTTTCCCTGCACTCTGTAAAGAAGGCCTTCTTTTACCAGATCGGTAAGTACAGAACGGACCGTCATTCTGCTCAGTCCATAAATAGAACTCAATTCATTCTCTGATGGAATCTTTTCATTCGCTTTCCACTTTTCAGAATCTATTGCATCAACGAGAATATCTTTTAACTGTTGGTACAATGGTTTTGGACTATTTTTCTCTAACATATTTTTCTCCTTACCTGTACAATCTTATAATAAACTGTGACATCCTCCCCCACCCCGGCAAGTTTGGTTCTCGTTCGATAACACTACTGTGCTAAGCATAAGCGAGCTATC
>OLPZ01000942.1_pt1 | contig 21010 bp, 18 predicted proteins | sample 1672711 | NCBI WGS metagenome assembly OLPZ01 (sample SAMEA3136716, study PRJEB25190) | human gut metagenome
TCCTGTTTTCTCTGTCCGTTTTTGTGGACTATCAACTAATTCTTTAAAAAGAGCGTATAAAAAAATCTTTGTTGAACTGTTTAAAGAAAAGATGGAAACGTAAAGACGTTTCCTTTTTTTTGGCTGAATACGCAATTTCTTGTGGTTTGTGCAGTGAATACGATTTAAAAATGCTTGCACGAATGATAAGAGAGAATATTGCTTTAATAAAAGACGATATCATAGATGATCTGATTCCATTGATTTCTCATGAGATTTTTTTAGAGATCAAAGAAGAAAGAATCAAACTTGCTCCGATTGCATATCAGAATCGTGTGGACAAGTCTTCAGGAAAGGTTCGAAAAATCGGTTTATCAAGTATAAAGCAGTTGGTCTATGACTACATTGCAGTTAATGCAATAAAAAATATGGTTGATGCAAAATGCGGGATGTTCCAATGTGCATCCAGAAAAGGAAAAGGGCAAATCTATGGTGTTAGAGCTATAAAGAAGTGGCTCCGCACAGATCCGCACGGAACAAAGTATTGTGATAAGGATGATATCAAAAAATATTTTCCGTCAGTCAATCATGACAGACTGATTGCTCTGCTGAACCGTGATATCAAGAATCGAAAAGTGCTTTACGTTTTGAAAACGCTAATAGCTACATATGGAGATGTTGGCATCTGCATTGGATCTTATCTGTCACAGCACTTGGCCAACTATTATCTCAGCTATGCCTATCATTACATTGAAGACAATTGTTTTTATACTAGACGAGGTAAAAGGATCAATTCTATTGATCACAAGCTTTTTTATATGGATGATATCATTCTTTTTTCTTCAAATAAAAAGCAGCTTGCCATCGCAAAAGGAGTTTTGAAGGAATTTCTGACAACTTCTTTAGACCTACAGTGCAAACTTGGCCAGTCTACTCTCAATAAGACAGAAAAAATCGATATGATGGGATATGTCATTCTAAAAAAACATACGATCATAAGAAAAAGAAACTGGAAGAGAATCAGAAGAGCTTACTCAAAAGCAAAAAAATACGATGATATCTCTCTTCATGATGCAAGAAGAATCTGTTCATTCCACGGTCAGATCAATACATCCAGCCACAGAAAAATCAGCCGAAAGTACAAAACAGCAGCAGTCGAAAGAAAAGCAAAGGAGAAAATAAGGAGATGCGATGCAATTTTACAAAAAAGCTAAAAAAAAGCTACGAGTATTTCAGACTTCCAAACGGTGAAGCAGACGTGTTTGTGTATGACTTAAAGTCAGAACAGGAAGAGAAGCAGACTTATGGAGTATCTGCTGAAGAAACAGAAGCAGTAGAACCATCTGTAAGCTATTCTTATGAATATAACAGTTTCAGAATCAATGCGGACGATATTACAGAAGAAGATGTAAAAGCAAATATTGAAAAATATTTAAAGTTCAAGCCTGGAACAGCACCAACACTTGAAGAATTGGCCGAAAGAGTAGATATCATGGAAAACGCTGTGCTTGACTTGGCGCTACAGACAGAAGGAGGAACAGAAAATGGATAAATTCTACGCGATGATGATTCATCTTGGAAAAATCACGTTCGATGATGTTCCAAGCGCAAGAAAAGAAAAAGTGAAAGCTGCATATAAAAAGCTTTACGGTGAAGATCTTTAATTTTTAAGGGAGAGGACCAGACGCTGGTTCTCTCCCTATTTTTTTATGCAAACTAATAAAAATTTGTGCAAACTAATAAAAAAAAGATGTATTCAGTTCTTGTTTATGCAAGAAAAATGAGGCGTTAAAACGCTTCTTTTTTTGTCTTTTTTAAAAAAATTTTAGAAAAACTTTCCCAAATTCTTTCCCAAATTTTTCTAAAATGGCTTATTTATGCGGAAAAATCAAATAAAAAAAGTGCCCGAGGCCGGACTCGAACCGGCACGGTGTCGCCACCGGGGGATTTTGAGTCCCCTACGTCTACCAATTCCATCACTCGGGCATTTGAAACTGCTTATTTATAATACATGAATCTGATTCAAAATGCAATTGAAACATTGCATTCATTTTATGTTTTCTCTAAAATATTTAAGAAAATGGAGAAAAATATGACACCAGAAGAACTATTAGAAATACTACATCGCGCAAATATGTTGAAAATCAATACACGTCATAACTGGACAATTGGTGAAAGAAAAGAATCTGTTGCGGATCATTCCTGGAGAATTGCTTTAATGGCAATGTTAATTTCAAAAGAAGATGAATTTAAAAATGTGGATATGAATAAAGTGATTCGCATGTGTCTGATTCATGATTTAGGAGAAGCGTTTACAGGTGATATTCCTGTATTTGATAAAAACAAAGAAGATGAAAATAAGGAAGATGAAATCTTCTTTTCCTGGGTGAATTCCTTTCCTGCAGCACAAAAAGAAGAATGGAATGCGTTGTTAAAAGAAATGAATGCTTTAGAAACAGTGGAAGCAAAAACATACAAAGCTTTAGATAAGCTGGAAGCTTTGATTGCACATGATGAAGCTGATATTTCTACATGGCTTCCTCTAGAATATGATCTGCAGTTAACATATGGGAAAGAAAATGTTGTATTTTCTCCATACTTATCTGTATTAAAACAAAGAATCGATGAAGATACAAAAAACAAAATCAAAGATGCTGAAAAGTGAGCATCTTTTTTATATGTATTTGTATTTAGATGTAAAATATTTGTTAAAAGAAGGAAAAATATATGCGTGAGAGTAAAGGATTAATGACATCAGGAAATATCTATAAAAAGATAGCTTTGTTTGCGATTCCATTATTGTTAGGTAATTTCTTTCAGCTGATGTATAACACAATCGATTCTATTGTTGTCGGCAACTATGTTGGAAAGGAAGCTTTGGCTGCAGTTGGTGCAAGTACACCAATTATTAACCTTCTGATTGCTTTTTTCCAAGGTCTTGCAACGGGTGCTGGTGTTGTTGTATCTAGGTATTATGGTGCTAGAAAACAGGAGGATGAATCAAAAGCAATTCACTCTTTTCTTTTGTTTTCCATTTTGTTTGGCGTTACTTTAAGTATCGTTGGATATTTTGTTTCTCCAATCATTCTAAGAATGATGAATACACCATCGGATTATTACAATGATGCGGATGGATATCTTGCAATTTATTTCTTAGGCGCAACGTTTTTAATTGTCTATAATGCAGGAACTGGTATTTTACAGGCAGTTGGTGATTCTAAAAAACCTTTATATTTCTTGATTGCGACGTCTATTTTAAATATCTTTTTAGATCTGTTATTTGTAAAAGGATTTGGTATGGGTGTTGATGGTGCTGCGTGGGCAACGATCATCAGTGAATGCATCTCTATGTTATTAGTCATCAATTTATTGATGCGTACGAAGAATGAATACAAAGTTACATTGAAAAATCTAAAGATTGATTTTTCTGTCTTGAAGCAAATCGTTGTAATAGGTGTACCTGCAGGATTACAGGGCATGATCGTATCTGTATCCAATGTCATTGTTATGGCATATATCAATCAATTTGGAGCAAGTGGTGTTGCTGGATTCTCCTGCTCAAATAAAATTGATAACTTTATGGGATTGCCAGTCAATAGTTTGATGCTTGCGATTACAACTTTCGTTGGACAAAACTTAGGCGCTAGACAATATGAACGTGTAAAGCAAGGTGTTAGAGCAGCACTTGTTATGTCTATCAGTATTGTCGTAACACTGGGCATCTTTGTATTCTTGTTCTCTGATTCTCTGATGCGTATTTTTACAAGTGATATGGATGTTATTGAAGATGGAACAATCATTTTAAGAATCATGTGTCCTTGTTATATCTTCTTATGTTTCCATCAAGTATATTCAGGAGCGCTGAGAGCTTCTGGAAGAAGTTCTGTACCTATGATTACTTCCATCATCGCATTTGTATTGATGAGACAAATCTTTCTGGCAGTTGCAATTCCTTTATATCATCATATTTCTATTATTGGTATCGGCTATAGCTTTACTTGGGCAATGGCGGCTCTTATGACGGGAATTTACTATTTCACATCGAACTGGCTACAAAAATCAATGAATGAATAGAAAAACGAACATCTAAGTTACTGATTAAGGTGATTTAGATGTTTTTTTTATACACATTCATCAATTCTATAGAAAACAGTTACATTTTTAATGAAAAAAAGATAGTGTTTCTTTCAGATGACTATGAAAATCAATGGACGAAAGCATAATATTTCATTAAAATAGTTCAAAACGGAGGGAATATTATGAAAAATGATCGAATCTTTAATTTCTCTGCAGGTCCAAGCATGCTTCCTGATGAAGTATTAGAAAGAGCTGGGAAAGAAATACTGAACTATGAACATTCAGGAATGTCTGTTATGGAAATGAGTCATCGATCTAAAATGTTTCAACAGATCTTTGATCATACGAAATCACAATTCAAGAAATTGATGCATGTTCCAGATACACATGAAGTGTTATTTCTGCAAGGTGGTGCATCTACACAATTCTCCATGGTTCCTTTAAATCTGATTGGAAATACGGGAAAAGCAGATTATGCCTTGACTGGTAATTTCTCTACAATTGCGCATAAAGAAGCAAAGAAATATGGGGAAGCTAGATGTGCATATGATGGAAGCAGTCTTCAATTCTCGCATATTCCTTCTCAAGATGAATTATGTCTGCATTCTGATGCATCCTATTTCCATTACTGTGCGAATAATACAATTTATGGTACAGAATGGAATTATATTCCTGAAACAAATGGTGTTGTTCTTGTCAGTGACATGTCTTCAGATATCACAAGCCGTGTTGTGGATATTTCAAAGTATGGTCTGATTTATGCAGGCGCACAGAAAAACATGGCTCCTGCTGGTGTAACGGTTGTTATCATTCAAAAGGATCTCGTCATGAAGCCATTAGACTGTACGCCATTGATGCTGGATTATCAGACAATGATCCAGAAAGATTCTATGTATAATACACCTCCTTGCTGGTGTATTTATATGCTTGGCTTGACAATGGACTGGATGGAAAAACAAGGTGGCGTAGAAGCAATGGAACAGATCAAGCATCAAAAAGCACAATATCTTTATGATGTATTAGATCATTCTAAGCTGTATATTGCTCATGCGGATAAACAATCACGTTCTGATATGAATGTTACGTTTACAACAGGAAATGAGGAATTAGACAAAAAGTTTGTATTAGAAGCAAAAGATGCTGGTCTTGAAAATCTAAAAGGACATCGTTTAACAAATGGCATGCGTGCAAGTATCTATAATGCAATGCCAGTGGAAGGTGTGCAGAAACTGAGAGAATTTATGATACAGTTTGAAAAGGAGAATTTAGCATGTACAAAGTAAAAACATTAAATAATATTTCCCCAAGCGCAAAAGAAGTTTTAAATGAAAATGAGTATGAAATGTCTGATACAGTTGCTGATCCAGATGCGTTGTTTGTTAGAGCGTCTGATCTGCATGATTATCCTTGGACAGATAACATCAAATGTATTGGAAGAGCTGGTATTGGCGTGAATACAATTCCATTAGAAGAATGTGCCAGTAAAGGAATTGTTGTATTTAATACACCTGGTGGAAATGCTAATGCGGTGAAAGAACAATTCTTATTTGGTATTACTGCAGCGAGCAGAAACCTGATTGGAGCAATCAACTGGGTCAATAGCTATCAAGGAGAACATGGACCAATTGAAGCATACATGGAAAAAATCAAGAAGCAGTTTGTTGGCCCGGAATTCTATGGAAAAACATTAGGTGTTGTTGGTACAGGCAATGTTGGTTCTTTAGTCGCAAATGTTGCTTTAGATCTAGGTATGAAAGTCTATGCGTATGATCCTTATCTATCTGTAGATGCAGCGTGGAAAGTATCTAGAAGAGTATTCCGTGTTTCTTCTTTAAATGATTTATTCAAACATGTAGATTACTTGACATTGCATACACCTTTAACAGATGAAACACGTGGCATGATTGGAAAAGAACAGATTGCTATGATGAAAGATGGAGTAAGAATCATTAACTATGCACGTGGTGAAGTTGTTGATGAAGATGCGATGATTGAAGCATTGAACAGTGGCAAGGTGGCAAGATTTGTTGCGGATTTCCCAACAGAAAAAATGTGCAAGGCACCAAATGCAGTATTAACACCGCATTTAGGTGGTACAACTTATGAAGCAGAAAGCAATTGTGCACGTATGGCCGCAGAAGAAATTGATGATTATTTGAAGAATGGCAATATCAAGAATTCTGTGAACCTTCCAAATGTAACGCTGGAAAGAAGCGGAATGAATCGTATCTGCCTGATTCATAAGAATATTCCTGGTATGTTGACAAATATCATGCCTGTCTTTTCTAAAGATGGGATCAATATTGAAAATATGACAAATAAATCAAGAGGTGAATTTGCGTATTCTGTATTTGATGTAAATAGTGAAGTGAATGAAAAGGCAGTCGAAGAATTAAAGAATTTAGATGGCATGATTCGTGTGAGAGTGCTCTAAGTATACAAAAACATTGTTTTGTAAAAAAATGACGTTTTTTCATTTTTGTATATTTTATTTCTTTCTTATAAGAAATAAAATGCAGGTATATTAGTTGAGGAGAGAGTATATGGGTATTTTAGAAAATGCAAAACACAGCGCTGAAAGAGCAGCAGTATCTGCTATGGCTGATCGTTTATTAAAGAAATTAAATGATGCAAATGATTATAGTGAAAGAACAGAAATTTATCTTGAAATCGTTGACCTTGCTGAAAAGTTCTATCCAGAAGCTAAGGATAAAATTGCTTCTGTCAGAGAATATGTATCTGATCCAAATCATAGATGGATGCGTATGATCAATCATATTATTGATGATGCTGATCCACACTATGCAAAGATGATGTTATTAAATCTAGGATATGAATCTTTCTTCAGAGGAACAAAGACGATTCGTGAAAATAGAAAGAAGTATAACTGTAATATTCCTTGGTTGATCTTATTTGATCCAACAATGGCATGTAATATGCACTGTGTTGGATGCTGGTCTGGAACATATGGAAGAAAATCTTCCTTGACATATGAACAGATGGATAAGATTGTTACAGAAGGCAAGGAGTTAGGTGCACATCTATACATGCTGACTGGTGGTGAACCAATGGTAAGAAAACAGGATGTTTTGAAACTTTGTGAAAAACATGATGACTGTTTCTTCGTTGCTTATTCAAATTCTACATTGATTGATGAAGAATTATGTCAGAAAATCCAGAAACTTGGAAACCTTTCATTCATGCTTTCCATTGAAGGTACACCAGATACAAATGATATGAGACGTGGTGCAGGTCATTACAATGCTGTTATGAATGCTATGGATCTATTAAAGAAGTATGGAATTGTATTTGGTACATCTATCTGTTATACAAAGGCAAATGTGGAAGCAGTTACTTCTGATGAATTCTTCCATATGTTAAGTGAAAAGGGTGCACATTATGGCTTCTACTTCCACTTTATGCCAGTTGGAAACAATGCTGTACCTGAATTAATGCCAACAGTAGAACAGAGAAAATACATGATCAACCGTATTCGTGAAATCCGTACAGAGGACAGTGATATTGAATTCTTCCCAATGGATTTCCAGAATGATGGTGAATTTGTAGGTGGCTGTATTGCGGGTGGTAGAAACTACTTCCATATCAATTCAAATGGTGATGCAGAACCATGCGTATTTATTCACTTCTCTAACTGCAATATTAAAGACCACTCTATTCTGGAAATGCTGCAATCTCCATTATTTATGGCATACCATGAAGGACAGCCATTCAACCGTAATCACTTAAGACCATGTCCAATGCTTGAAAATCCTGATCTGCTGGTAGAAATGGTTCACAAGACAGGCGCATACCAGACAAACGAAGAGTCTCCAGAAGAAGTTGAACATCTTTGTGGAAAGGCGAAGGATTATGCTGAAAAGTGGGCGCCAGTTGCGGATGAAATCTGGGCTTCTCAAACACATAAGCGTCCTTCCTATGAAAACTACACAAAGGAAAAGAGAGAACATCCAGAACTAGCCGCATTTGAACACGCAGATGGTTCTAATCACATTGATACAGATATCAATGCAAAAGAGCAGGCAAATCAATAATTTCTATGAGAAGTACACATAATATTTGTGTACTTTTTTTTGGAACTTTGAAAAATCTTGTGAATATTAATAGTAGAGGCACTAAGCCAAGGAGGATATTATGCAAGATTTAAATGAAGTTAGAATTACAGGAACGATTTTTAATGAACCAAAGTATGTCAAAACACAGACCAATGGTCTGCTAAGCCGTTTTACCGTTGCGGTACATCGGAAAGATCCATCAAAGTCGGTAGATTTTCTGAGTGTTATTGCCTGGGATGACGTTGCTGAATTTATCCAGGAGCATTTTGCAGATCAAAGTCGTATTTCTTTTGTGGGAACTGTTCAGTATCAGAAGTACAAAGCTGCAGATGGAACAGATAAGAGAATTTATCGTATCGTTGCACAGAATGTAGTGGATCCTAGTGAAATGGGTGAAGAGGCATGCTGAAATGGCTGTTATTGTCACTTTCTTTTACCTCATTGTTTACTTTTCCTTCATTGAGTAAAAAGGAATATACGTATGCATTTGATACTGCTGTAGAAGGAATGAAGTATGGCTTGTATGAAGATGTGGAATGTGAAAAACCATTGCAGGATGAAAATGGTGATGTATGCATTACATTTGAAGAGAAGTCCGTTAATCTTTCACTGCCGCAGGAAAAAGTGTATGCAAAGCAGATTAAAACAGTACAGGGTTATTATCTTGATCCAACAGTATATGCAGTGGAGAAAAGGAATACATTTCCATGCTTTCCGATTCATGTAGTGTATACATCTGATGTTATAGATACAACATATGTATTAAAGGATGACAAGAATACTGTGCTTTTGGAGTGGAATGCTGAAGAAAGCGGTGAGATTGCATATGATTTTGAAATTCAACACACATATACGATACAGGAGAAGCAGCCTGCTTCTTATCAACATATGAAACCTGTCTCTTTTGAAATTCAAAGTGAACCTGTGAAAGAACCTATGATGATTGTATGTAAGCATGAAGCATATGGCATATTGCATGTGCAGGCAAAAGATCAGGAAGAGAATGCAGTAGAAGAAGTTACGTATGCATTGTATGAAGAAGCAACATGTGAAAATCAGGTAAAAGATATACATAAAAATCTATGTGAAGCTCTCATCAGACAAGATGAAGTATTTTCGTGGGAATTAAAAGAAGGTACATATTATTTAAAGCAGATTGATATTTCTGAGCAGTATTATCGTCAGAATCGTGTTGTAGAAATCAATGTAAAAGAAAATGAAACGATGAATCTAGTTGTACATGAAAAAAGAGTGATTGCTGACGTGATTTTAAGAAATAAGGAAACGGAAGCAGATATTGATGGTGCTGTGTATTGTGAACAGCTGCAGACAGAAATATGCTCGAATACAAAAGTATATCTATCTAGAAATACATCTTATGATTTTAGAGATGAAATGCATCCAGATGGATTTTATCCATGTACATCATTCCAGTATCAAACGAGTGAGTTTGAAAAAGAAGAACAGATCATAGCATATTTTCAGCCGTTTACAGTATCGATCTCACTCGTCAATGAAGATACGTCCAAAATACTTTCGAGTGGCACATATGCAATTCTTAATGAGAATCAACAGGAAGTGATGCGTTTTTCATTAGAAGGTGCGTCTTTTGTCAGCTCTTCTTTACATGATGGAATTTGTTATACGTTGCGTGAAATAACTTCTGAGAAAGGATATCTCTCATTGCAGGATAAACAAATGTTGATTCCTTCTAGTGGAAACAGTTCTTTAATTGAATTTACATATGCAAAAACACCATATACGAATTTAACTTTGCAGCTGTTAGATGGAAAACAGAAGGTAAACGGGAAATATACATTGTATACAGATGCAGCATGTCAAAATATCTGTAAAGATATTTATGGAAATTGTGTTGAAAATGTTGAGCAGACAAGTATTCGGAATGGAACATATTATGCTTTGTTGAATGATGTAGATACCCATTACTATTTGATGAATGAATGCAAAAAGATAGTTTGTGATCAAGGAAATCAACTCTTTACAATGAATATGGAACATACAGGAATTCATGTTGAAGTGAAAGATTCTCATGGCAGGAAAGATGATGTTGTACTGGAATTGTTAGATGCTTCTAGAAATGTATTATCAACATTTCTATCACAGGAAGTTGAAACAATCTATCCATATCTAGAAAGAAATTATTCGTATGCAATTCGTATCAAACACATCGATGGTTTATATACATATGATAAGAAACCTGTCTTTTTTACAATACCATCATATAAAGAAGCAATGGATCTTGTATTGGAATGTGAAGCATATGTAAATTTAAAAATACTCTCAGATGGCTTGTTTGCTTTATATGAAGATCCATACTGTACATATCTTTCTAAAGATATCTATGGAAACTACACAAAGAAAGATACAAATAAAGAATGGTTTTTAAGAGAAGGAACATATTATTTAAAACAGCTGCAGGCACCTTACGGATTTTATGTTGATGAAATGGTTCAGAAAATAGTAGCAGGCAGTGAAGAATCTTTGATACAAAGAAGTGTGGAAATGCATCCTATTTCATTTGAAATTACATATGTGAATGAAAATGGTGAAAAGCTGAGCGGTGCAATCTATTCAGTTCTAGATCAAGATGGAAAGGAAATCGGAATCATCAACGATAATCAGCATGTATTTACTTCCGATGTATTGTACCCAGGAATGACATTCCGTTTACATGAAGTAAGCAGTCCATCTGGATATGTTTCTCACGAGACAGATATTGTATATACAGTACCTGAGTCTTATCCTGAACAGATTCCATGTATTCAATTCCGCTACGCAAAAATAACAGAAGCAAAAGCACCTGTCATCAAAGAAGTAAAGGAAATAATTCCGGAAGATTCGAGTACGTTTCCATATGCAGTTGTCTTTTGTGGAATTGCTGGTGTATTTGCTTTTATCGGAATTGTGATTCGTCGAATCCAGAAAGCAAAACAAAAATAAGATTTGTGTTAGAATGGTACAGCGAGGTTTGAGTTATGAAAGATATGAATATTTATACAGTCAATGTGAGATGTCCTTCCTGTGGGAAACAAAGTCCATTTGAATTGCATACATTAATGGATCCCATCAAAGATCCACAGACAACTAGAAAACTATTGTCTTCTGAGTACTTTACACATGTATGCCCACATTGTCATCAGGTGCAGCCACTTTCATATTCCTGTATGTACCATGATGGTACAAAGAAGCTGTTAGTGGCATATGGAGATAATGAAAAAGACTACAATGACATGAAGGCTTCATTGACTTCAAAAAAGAAAGATACAAAGCTGGATGAAGTATTAACAAACTGGCTGGAAAACTGTGATGTCAGACTTGTGAAAGATGTATTTTCTTTACAGGAAAAAGTATTGCTTTCACATTTGAATCTGGATGATAAGATCATTGAAATTGCACGTTTTCTAAAGATGCAGGAATTAAAAGCATCTTTTCCAGAGATGCTGGATCTGTATTTCAATACAGATGGTGATGATTATGTATTTTTAGTTGTAGAAGAAAATGGAATTCGTGAAAAAGTTCCATTTACAAAAGAAGAATATGAAAGCATCCAGAAAGAATATCAGAATAAAATCATTTCTGATCAGTCAATAGAAATTGATTTAGACTGGGCAAAATCAATCGTAGAGGGAAGATAAACTTCTCTCTTTTTTCATATGAAAAAACCCACCATATTGGCGGGTCAGCTGGATTCATTTTCTTTCTTTTCTGGCAGATAAAATAATGAATGAATGCGATTGACTTCATCAATGACGTTATTATAGCTTGCCTGACTGTAGTAATTTAACAATTGTCTGTATTTAGTATCATCATTATATTTAAAGTAATTGCCATCCCAGTCTCTACATCCCATCATCGTAACAACAGGTACTTTTGTATATAAAGTATTTAAATATTTCTGATATTCTGTCAATGGATTGTTTGCGACTTGTTGTAGAAGGACAGAAAGATAATTGACGGAAATTTCATCAATCCATCCTTCAGGAATATCATAGTTTGCCCATAACACAAATCTTGTGATGTAGCGTTTCTGTTGTTCTTCGTCTGTCAGTTCGGATAGTTTTTTACCCATAACTTCTTCATAGAATGTATCTTCAATATATGGCTGATGATCTCCATACATAAGAATGATCGTAGGTTCTTTGACTTGATTGAAGTAAGATACAAGATTACTGAATGCATCATCTGTTTCTTTGATCAAAGAAAGATATTGTTCTGTTTCAGGATATGTACCTTTCATGTTGGCAAGCTTTACCTGTGGATACCACAAACCTGTATCCTGATCATAGGAACTATGGTTCTGCATCGTTACATTAAACAAGAAGAATGGTTTTGTTGTATCACGGTTCTCATATAATTCTTCTACATGCTGGAAATCACTTTCATCGGATACAAATAATCTGAGTTTTTCAAAATCTGTATAATCTCCATATCCTGTATAGGAAGAAAATCCCATATTCTGATATACATTGATACGATTCCAGTTTTCTTTATAGTATGGATGAAAAGCTGAAGCAGTATATCCTTCACTTTGCAAAGAAGAAACAAGGGAAGGTAATGGATTATTTACATATAATTGATATGCATTTGACCCAATTGGTAAGAATGCCATGGAATTACCTGTTAAAAATTCATATTCTGTATTACTTGTACCTGTACCAATTGTTGATACATAGCTGTATCCACTGATGCAGTTTTCACTGTCTTTGAGACTGTTAATGAATGGCATATAGTCAACTGTTGTATCAAAATCACCAATGACACTTAAATCAGAAAAACTTTCATTCATGATGGTGATGATATTTGGATTTGTAACTGTGGAAGCTGTTGAATCAACTTCTTTGTTTTTATTTTTTAATGCAGTTTCTAATATTGTTGGTGCATCCTCTTCTGTAGAAGACTTGATGTTTTTTTCTAAGGTTGATGGATCATAATCTTCTGGTTGAGACAAATGAATGTATTTTGTATTGACTAGAAATTCAGCAATGGCACCTTTTGCTTCGTATCCTCTTGTCTGATTGAAGAAATCAGGCGTTGCCTGGAATGTTTCTGCGACAATATCTGTGAAATAGAAGATGGAGAAGACAAGGGAGAAAAGAATTGCACAAATGCTTCTTACGATACGATATGTTTTTGTTTTCGTATTTTTGATACAGACAGAAGTTGCCTTGATCAGAAAGACAACGATTGTGAATGAAACAATGACTTCTTTCGTGATATTGAATGAAAATGCATCCGATACATTTGCGGCAGTTGTGATCGCACTTAAATCCCAAGGCAATAGTGGAGACCCTTTATAGAGTTTGACATAGTAATTTGCGATACCAAACACTTCCAGCAGGATAGAAATTGAAATAATAGAACATTTTGTACTTCCACTTGCGGCATAGATCAACAGATACAATAGAAATGCGATGAAATAGTTCATACATACGTTTCCAAACATATCAATATCCCATAACATGTTTCCATTTAACATTTCTACCGCAATGATCATGAGAAGTGGTGCGAATAAGAAAATGGCTGTTGTGGTGTATTTATTTTTCTTTTCCTTTAAGAAAGGAAAGAAAAGAATTCCAGCTAGTAATAATATTTCTGTACCTATCCACACATATGGATATTCTACATTGAGTAGGAATATTGATTTATGCATGAATGCGTAGATTAACAGGATACATGTAATCATAATAGAAGTGATTTGAGAAAAATATTTTTTAATTAACATATGAGAAATATTATATATCTTAATTTTGTGGATTTCTTGATTTTCGTACTGTTAAATAAAATGATTTTGGACTTTTTTGTGAAAATGTATATGTTTCCTGACTGTTTGTATAGTTTGCATATTGGCGAAATGTGTATTCGAGTAATGCGAAATCCTCAGAAATATCTTTTGTTGTCTTAAAAAGATATGTGATATTTCCATTTTTGATTTCGTAGGAATCAAACGTGATTGTCTGCTGGATTTCTTCTGCGAGTGTTTTTGCAATTTCTTTTCCTTTTTGGCTTGTATCTTCGTGAAAGGAACTTTCCATTTCTTCTTTGAGCGCAGCTTCATAGATCTTGTTTTTCTTTCGTAGTAGAAGGATGACTTTGATATCTAAAATGAACTGAAATAAAAATAAGTTGATGTGTAAAACATTGAAAAACACTGGATTGTGAAAAGAATAAAAGAAGGATAGCAGTACACAACAAAAAGAAAGAAAACATCCACAACATAAGCATATATCACTTTTACTTGAAAATATCGCAAGCAAAGAGGAAAGAATCATAAATACCGAAGCAAGGATCGTTTCGTCTGTGTAGTGTAGAGTTGTACTTTGATAAACAAGCAAACTGCACCCAATACCACATAGTATTATCATCCACACTAGAAAAACAATTGATAGAAAAGAAGTCTGTTTTACACATACAGAATCAATCAATATGACATCTGTTTCTTCTGCTAAAGCAATGGCACTTTTTGTGAATGTCTGATTAGTGATAACACCACAGCAATCACAATTATAGAAAGCTGCACCGCTAAAAGCCTGTTGAACAGCATCATTTCCAACAGGAGATTCATAGTATTTACACTGAAATCCATAACGTTTCTGCTTCTTGCTTGCTAAGATATCAATACCTTGATCATTACTTGCCTTTGTTACATGTACATGATGGAATCCGCGTTTCTTTAGCCACTCTGCACAGTATTGTTCGTACTCATAACCATTCATATCGCAAGTATTATACAATGATTCGTATTTCTTTCAAAAAGAAGAAAATAGCTCTAAAAGACTTCTTTCAGAGCTGCTTTTCACTTGAATTTGACGAGTTCTAATTTGTTTTCTCTAGATGAATCATATAGAGTAAATGTAGTATCGTTCATGAATTTCTTTTTGCTTACCGCAATGCTATCTTTGAAATTTCCTGATGTAAAATGAATGACACCATCATCTAATATTTCATAGCTTCCTTCTCCATTTTCATTTGTACCTGGATCATAATATTGATATGTATCATCCATCAGTTCCAATTGAAATGGTCCTTTTTCACTTTGCAGTTCTTTTTCAGTATAGCTTCCATTGATGGGTGTATTCATAACATAAGAATTGCATCTTCCAAGTAAAAAACCAACAAACAATGCGAGTACGAAACAGGTGGCAATAATCATTTTCTTTTTCATATTTTCTCTCAACTTTCTCTTAAGAATCATTTACAGGGATACAATTGTAGTACTGCAATACTGAAAAGCAATTTTAAGAAAACTTTAATGAAGATTTTTCTATTCATAATATAACATCTTAATAAGAATCATGGTATGAATATTTAGTTTTTCATGGAGGGAGCACGCACCCACTTGAAATGATAAGAAGAATGATAGAAAATTTACGTATGAAAAAAACAGTGATGATTGGACTGAATGTCGCAGCTTGTTTACTCTTTGGATGTAGCAGTAAGCAAGAAATTTCAAAAGAAAATACATCGTTAACAAATGCAAATACATGGCATGTATTACCAGATATAGATGCTTCTAGAATCAAAGAACTGACACCGTTTTCTTATGATGAATTACATCAGAATGGGAGTAATGCATTATTGATTTCAAATCAGACGGGATATTTAAATACATCGATGCATACAGGATATACAGACAATGCAGTTATCATGGAAAAAGATGGTGTACAAAGTATTTATGACTATGATGGAAATTTAATCTATACAGTGAATGAAAATGTATCCAATACATATCATGAAGAAGGAATAATGGCTGGATATGCAAGAACATCTAGTGAAAATAACTATTTTTCAACAGTGTATGGAATGCGTATTCCTAAGAAAAAAGCTGTTGTATTCCATGGTGATTTTGCTTCTATTTCTGAAATGAATGAAAATGATTTTATTGCATATCCATATGATGGAAATCAGCAGTTTGGTGATATCGCAATTAAAAATAAAGAATTAGGCATTGTATCACATATTAAAAATAAGAATGGTGAAGATACAGATGGATACAAATTTGAAAAGTATGACAGAAAGATTCATTCTGATCTGTTTTTAGCAAATATCGTCAACAGTGCAAATGTAATTGAACAGAAAGTCATTATGAATCGACAAGGAAAAGTGTTATGTAAAGTTGACTATGAAGTGCTCCATAGAGAAAGTGGTATCTTTGTCAATGGATATTTAGCTGTATATCAAAAGGATGCTTCTGATAAAATTGGCTTATTTGATGCAAACCATGGAAAGCTGATTACTGAATTGAAATATCAAGACGTTGGATATTTTAGTGATGGATATTGTCCTGTGATGAATGCAGATGGTAAATGGGCTTATATCAATGAAAAAGGGGAAGAAGTGACTGATTTTATGTTTGATGATGCTTCAAACCTGTATGAAGGTAAAGCATTTATCATCAAAGATCAAAAAGCAGGCATCTTGAATTTAAAAGATGCTGCTTCTAAAAAGAAACTAGATGTATCGATTTTTCAGGAAACTGTCAGTGATGCACCTGTAGCTAGAAAAGAAACAAGTGATACACAAGAAAACAAAGATACGATTGGTACTGTCACAATCAATATTGATTCTTTAAACATACGAACAGATGCAGGTACTTCTCAACCAGCAAATGGTACCGCAACAAAAAACGAAACGTATGAAGTATTTGAGAAGAAAGATGCAGATGGATATACATGGTACCGCATTGGTGAAAAGCAATGGATTGCGGGAAATAGTGAATGGGTGACATATAAGGAGTGAAATATGATTTTAGTTTTGATGATGATAACTGGTGTTATTGTGGGATTTCTTTTTACAACATTTTATTTTGAATATAACAACAGTGAAGTAAAGACAGCAGCATTGTATGGAAAGATTTTCCTTGTCGTTGTTGTGGGTGGTGCAGCAGCTGTGTATTGTTTTACAAGAAGCTTATCGTATATGGTTTCTTTCGGTATTGGTATTGGTGCAGGCGTTTCTCCATTTCTAACTTCTAAAAAAGAAGAAACGGAGCAGGAAGAAACAAAAGAGTAACATTCTTAGAGGCATAGTATGACAAAAGTAAGTGTGATTGTTCCTGTATATAATGCAGAAAAAGCAATTGAAAGATGTATTCGCAGTATCTTGGATCAGGAATATCAGGATATTGAATGTATTGTGGTAGATGATGGTTCAAAAGATGCATCTGGTGAAATTCTGGATCGTCTAGCTGAAAGTGACAGTCGATTAAAGGTCATTCATAAAGAAAATGGTGGTGTGTCAAAAGCTAGAAATACAGCATTGGATGTTGTGAGTGGTGAATATGTACAGTTTTTAGATGCTGATGACTGGATTCCTACGGATTCTACAAAGCTTCTGCTGCGTGCAATGGAAGAAAATGAAGCGGATCTTGCAATTGGCTATTTTTATCGTGTTGTTGGTGAAAATGTTGCCATTCAAGGAAGTATTGATACAACAAAAGCTTTAACTTTACAGGAATATGCACAGTTTATGATGATGTCTCCTGCAGATTTTTATTACGGTGTTCTATGGAACAAGCTGTATCGTGCAGATATTTTAAAGAAATTTCACTTAAGAATGCAGGAAAACTGCAAATTCGCAGAAGATTTTATTTTTAATCTTGAATATTATCTACATACACGTAAGATCATTCCTTTAAAAGCACCTGTGTATTATTATGTGAAAACAGAAGGTTCTCTAGTATCTCAGGCAATGTCGATATCAAAGATCTATCAGATGAAAACGACTGTTTTTGCATACTACAACCAGTTCTATAAGAATATCCTTGATGAGAAACAGTACCGGAAAGATCGTTTATTGATTGCGGCATTCTTGATTGATGGTGCAAAAGATGGTTCTGCAATTGGTGTTTTGCCAGGTGTGAAAAAACTTGGTCAGGAAAGAATCCAGGCAAAATATACAAGTGAAAAAGATTCCATGCTTGCATTTGCATATTATGTAAATAAAGCGTTTGAACAGAAATTGAATACAATTGCGATTCAAAATGAGATGAATCTGAATGATATAAAAGTTTTAGCTGCTTTGGTAAATGCAGGTCATGACAATACAATTGATGACATTTCTGACTATACAGGCATTTCTTCATTAAATGTTTCAATTATTATTACAAAGCTCAATATGAAGGGTATTGTGGTAATGGAAGCTAGAGAAGGAAGAGCGCATGTTTCTCTTGCAGATACTGCTCATCCAATCTATGAACAGATTAGAGAAGCGTTAAATGATCTGGAAGATATTATCTTTGCAGATATTTCAGAAGAAGATAATCAGAAATTCAATGCATTGATATTAAAGATGATTCAAAATATGAGAAAGATTGTATGAAATCATTGTCTATACAAGAGGAAGCACGTTTATTTCAGGGAAAAGATAAATGGCATACAAATCATATTCCAAATACTGATTTTAAAGAAATCACAATGCATGATGGACCAAATGGATTACGCATTGAGGTCAATGATACGTTAGGCTTTCCTCTTTCAAAACCAGCGATTGCATATCCAACTGCAGCTTTAATGGGCTGTAGTTTTGATCGTACATTACTGGAAGAATATGGAGAAATCTTAGCAGAAGAATGTATATCGACAGGTACAGATATTCTTCTAGGGCCAGGTGTCAATCATAAACGTTCTCCTTCAGGAGGCAGAAATTTTGAGTATTTTTCAGAAGATCCACTGCTTTCTGGAGAACTTGCAGGCGCATATATCAATGGTGTACAGAAGCATGGTATTGGATGTTCTTTAAAGCATTTTGCATCAAACAATAGAGAATATGGAAGAATGGTCAGTGACAGTGTGGTGGATGAAAGAACACTGCATGAAATCTATTTAAAACAGTTCAAGATTGCGATTGAGGCTTCTCATCCATATACAATCATGAATGCCTATAACAAATTGAATGGTATCCATTGCACAGAACATCAATCATTAATGGAGGAAGCAAGACAATGGGGTTTTGATGGTGTATTTGTTTCTGACTGGGGTGCAGTGTATGATCCTGTTGCTTCATTGAAAGCTGGTTTGAATCTAGAAATGCCAGGCGGCAACATTGGTGCAGACCATTTGATTATGAATGCAATTGCAAAAGGAATATTGAAAGAATCAACATTGCATCGTTCTAGTGAATATATAAGACTGCTTGCTTTGCGATGTGGCAACTACACAAAACAGCCATTTGACCGCAATCAACATCTTGCATTCGCCAAAAAAGCTGCTGAAGAATCGATTGTATTATTAAAAAATGAAGAACATATTCTGCCACTTCAAAAAGAAGAACGTATTTTAGTTGTTGGTGGATTTGCAAAATATCCAAGAGCCTTAGGAAATGGCAGTTCTTCTGTTAATTCAGATATTATTGATAATCTGTATTCTTCATTGAAAAAGTATTCTTCCAATATTTCTTATGTGGATGGATATTCTATCAAAAAGGATGAAATTGATGAGAGAAAAGAATCTCTTGCATTAGAAAAAGCAAAAGAAAATGATAAAGTGATATTTGTGATGGGGTTGATGGAAGGAAAAGAATCAGAAGGGTATGACCGAAAGAATTTATGTCTTCCTGAAAATCAGATTGCTTTATTAAACAAGATGGGTTCTATTAATCAGGAGATTGTTGTGGTACTACAGAGTGGTTCCGTTGTGCTGCTTCCATTTGAAAAGAATGTTAAAGGAATTGTTTTAACATATCTTGCTGGAGCAAGAAGTGGAAGTGCTACGGCTTCCATCTTATATGGGAAAACATGTCCAAGTGGAAAACTAGCTGAAACGTGGCCGAAAAGAGAAGAAGATGTACCATCGTATCAGTGGTTTAATAATGATCTTTATGAAACCCAATATAGAGAATGTATTTTTACAGGATATCGCTACTATGATTCCTTTCATGTGAAACCAGAATATCCTTTTGGTTATGGGTTGAGCTATACATCCTTTCAATATCAGTCAATGTTCATTGAAAAAGAAAAAGATCATTTATGTATCCATGTAACAATAAAAAATACAGGTGAAGTAGAAGGAAAAGAAATCATTCAGATCTATGCATCTCTTCCATCCAGCCAGATTGTACGCTGTGATCATGAACTCATTGATTTTATAAAAGTATCACTGCAGCCAGATGAAGAAAAAGAAATCATCCTGCATACGCCTTTAAAGAATCTTGAATATTATGATGTGAAGCAAAAGAAATATGTATTAGAAGATGGTTTGTATGTGATTTCGTGTGGTAGATGTATTGATCATTTATCATTGAAGCAGGAAGTTTATCTTGCAGGAACAATGCAGCCATATTCTACAATGTTGAAGGAAATGTTTTATCTCAAAGATGGCATTTTACATGTAGATGATGCATCATATAAAACAATCTTAAATCATGCTTTGCCCAAAGCACATCAGGCATACCCTTTTACTCCAGATACGACCATTGCTGAATTGCAGCAGAAGAAGCTTGGAAAAGTTATCTATGGTATCGCAAAAAAAGCTGCAGATCGTGGATTTGTGGAAGGTATGGATGCTTCGATGCTGGATGAAACATGTTTGAGACAGATGCTATGGTTATCTGGAATGAACTGGAATACAGTTGCATTTGCAATTTCTTATATGAATTCACATCATTTTGATGTTTTAAAGAAATTATTCAATAGTATAGAAAAGAAATAATACTAGGAGAATGCTCATGGATAAGATTTATATTTGTGGACACAGACACCCCGATACAGATTCTATTGTATCTTCTATTGCGTATGCATATTTGAAACGGAAGCTTGGTTACAATGCCATTGCCTGTCGATTATCAGAGTGTAATAGTGAAACAAATTGGTTCTTCTAACATAGAAATGGGTAAAAAATGGTATGAAAATATCATTTTTTCTTTTA
>OLPZ01000943.1_pt1 | contig 21005 bp, 19 predicted proteins | sample 1672711 | NCBI WGS metagenome assembly OLPZ01 (sample SAMEA3136716, study PRJEB25190) | human gut metagenome
GAAGCCTTGCCCCTTGCAACGGTGTTTCACGCTTTGCAAGAATTCTTTTCATTTTGGCTTTTTTCAAATTCTCTGGCATAAACTGTGCAAAGTCTATATCAATGATTTTCTCAGCAACGGCAAACGCACAGATTATGGTAGCTGCAAATGCAAACAGCATCGCCTCTGACAAACCCATATGCATCCCCCCCTCGTATAACATTCTATTTGGTTGACTTATATTCCTCTTGTTCCTTCCTATCTTTTCTTTTACTACTTTGTTTCTTCCAATACTTACAATCTTTTACCCTCTTTTTCTTCCCGGTGATACTTGATAAGATCTTTACTTAGTGCGACAAAACCAATGAGACCTAGCGGAATCATTGCAGCAAATGCAAAAAAGTAAAACGGAGTTGGCCCTGGTTCCAATTTGTATCTTCCCTTTGAATCCCGGTAAACCGTAATCTGTACGGTATCTCCTTTCCTCATTTCTTTATAATAAGTCTTAAAATCATCATATGTTGTTCCATCGATTTCATAAGTAAAGCTTACCTTATATTCTTCTTTTCGATTTCCGTTATCGTCTTTTTCATTCGTTTGAGTACAATTGTAAACGAGTGCATCAATTGTTCGGACATCGGTGGAATTCTTATACTCCCAACTTACCTTCTTCGTATATATCATGCCACCGATTCCGGCAATAATAATGATAATACTTAAAATCAAAGCACCGATTGTGTACTTATGCCCCTCTTTTTCTGATGGTAGTCTATGCATAGCATTCCCTCCTCTCTCTCGAATTACTGTCTGTCGTTTTCGTCAAAGATGTCTCCACATTCTGGACAGAATTTCGGTGGATGTGTCGGGTCTTCTGGTTCCCATCCACATTTATCACAACGGTAAAGCGGTGCACCTTCCGGTTTCTTGGAACCGCAGTTCTGACAGAACTTACCCTTATTTACAGTACCACAAGAACAGGTCCATCCATCTTCCTCTACTGGTTTCGGTGATCCACATTCTGGACAGAACTTTCCGGTCGCTGTAGCACCACATTTACACTTCCATGCACCTGGCACCGGCTGAGGTTCTGGCTTCTTTGATCCACAATTCGGACAGAAGTTTCCATTTACCACTGCACCGCAAGTACATTTCCATCCATCTGCTGCCGGGGCTGCCTGAGCCGCCTGCTGCGCTGCCATCTGCTGCTGTGCTGCCTGCTGCGCTGCCATTTGCTGTGCCTGCTGATCCTGCTGTTGCTGTCCCATAGCAAATAAATTCTGTGCGTTCATACCACCACCTTGATTCATTGCCATACCCATGCCCATGAAGCCAGTCATAGCACCAGCCTGATTGCCTGCTGCTGTCTTCATTGCATCTGCCTGTGCACCAACCAATGTTGCTGCCGCCATCGTAGGGTCACGCATAATTGCTGTGCGCTGTGCCTGTTTAATGAGTTCTGCATCTTCATCTGGAAGCGTTACAGAGCCAAGTGCAATACTTACAACCTTTAATCCTCGAAGTGCGCCCCATTTTTCTGAAAGTGCTGTGTTCATCGCATTTTCCAGATCTGTATTATGCGTCACAATCTGATTCGGACGAAGCTCTAATTCAGACAAATGTCCAAATGCAGGCTGCAAAGCGGAGATAAACTCTGTCTTCAGTGTCGCATCCAGTTCTTCACGAGAATATTCCTGTTCTACGTTTCCGCAAACATTGGAGTAGAATAACAGCGGATCGGCAATTTTGTAAGAATATACACCAGAACAACGAATAGATACGTCAATATCAAGTCCAATCTTCGAATCTACTACGCGGAATGGAACCGGATTCGGTGTACCAAAACGGTTCTCCAGAATTTCCTTTGTATTGAAATAGTAAACTCTCTGGTCTTTTCCGGTATCTCCACCATAAGTAAAACGTTTTCCTACAGTCTTGAATGTCTCTTTGATACTTTCGCCAAGATTTCCCGCAAAAATAGATGGTTCACTTGATGTGTCGTAAGTGAATTCACCTGGCTCAGCGCAGACTTCTACGACCTTCCCCTGTTCCACGATGATCATACACTGTCCATCTGCTACGGCAATACCTGAACCGTTTGAAATAATATTGTCATTCCCTTTTGTGTTTGAAGAACGTCCCGTAACACGTTTCTGCCCTTTAGTAACAAGTACCTCCTTTGGCATAGATTCACAGTAAAAAAACTCTTTCCATTGATCAGCGAGAGTGCCACCGATAGCACCCATACCTGCTTTAATAAGTCCCATAATAATTGCTCCTTTCCTAAAAAATGATCCTCTCTATGTTGTCCGGTTTCTACCGGCAGATCACAAAAAATAATACTTTAATATATGATATTCCATGCATCCCCCATGACATCATAAGCGTAAACCCGATTATCACAGACACCATAAAGCTGTTCCTGTACAAACTGCTCGTCACTGTCAGTACCCAGTGCAAACAGCATGCAACACCCTCCATCAATCTCGTCTGTATTACCTATATACATAAGGCTCATACCTTGTTCCAGTCCCTGCCTGACCTCATCGATTTCCTGCAGGATTTCTAACGCAATCTCTATCGATTGACCATTTGAGAAATCCTCATATTCAGTAAAATCATAAACACCTTCCAGCTCTGTCAAATGCCCATCTTTCAAAGAAATCGACGGGCGGAATTCCATAGCGCTACCACCATCCGTAACGGAAATCAGTACATTGGAATAAATCTCGCTGAAGTTACAGCGTAGTACAAGAACTTCTCCAGGCTCACCTTGAAACAACGGGGTGCTTTTCTCATCTATGTATTCCCCTTCTTCTGTTATTTCAGAAGCATATATCGTAATCCTTCCCTTGTCATTCGGTGGTACGATTGCATACAGTTCCTGGCCCTCCGTCATAAAATAAGCCGCATCAGACAAGAATGGATAGGTCTCTACGAATGCATTTGCCTCCAGATAAATGGATAAATCTGTCATACTCAGTTCACTGTCTACATATCCCAGGAAAGCCACTCCCGCTCTATAACTGTTCTGGCCAATCTGCTTTTGCAATATCGAAAGTTCCGATGCTTCCGCTTCTGCCTTATCGTCATCTGCTATTTTATTATTACCTGGTATTGTAACAAGCTGATCATTCTGATGCTGGCTGCCATCTGGATCTGAATTCGTTTTCCCTGTTTTCAGTTCACATCCACACACGAGGCTGACAAGCAGTAACATCACACCTAATCGTAACGGGAACTGTTTCATATCCTCTTCCTCCTTGTAAATACGTTTGCCTTGCCTCAAATGAATCGGCCTTCTTACATCGCATAAATCTGATCCATCAGATATTCAGCAGTCATCGACCCGTAGAAAAACTGGTCGATAAGGCCATTTTTCTTTGCATCCCGAATGTCCTTTGCTGCCTGTTTTTCAGTATTAGAATCTACGATAAGGGCAATTTTACAACCGGGACACACTGCCTTTACCTTATCCCGGAGCTTCAGCCTCTCACTGAGTTTCCAAGGAGTATAACTGGTTACTTCCATCATAAGCACATACGGTTTGTACACTTGACATAATTCCAAGGTATCTTTTGGAGACTCTGGACGGATCACATCAATATCATAGTCCGAACTTCTGAAGGCAGTCGCTACGGAGTCGGCAAACAGAAAATTCTGCATATCCACCACTATTTTTCGCATCGAACCATCCCCCTTTCTTTAGCGATATATCCGATGTGTGTGTGACATCTTATTTCTTGGTATTATTTTAGCAATGAAATACGGTTTTGTCTGTCCTCAAAAGTGTGGACAAATTTATTAATGCACCTAAAATTTACAGAATTTTCCGACATTTCCACATGCTAGACAAGGCACTACCCTGTAACAAATGTTCTGAATCGTCAAAAAAAGACACTAACCTATGTTAATGTCTTTTTGTCATTATATGTAGTTTACTTCATTTTTTTGTATCAAACTGATTACCAGGCACAACCAGACGCTTACTGACTGCTGCCACCATCAGACGATTGCGGTTCGGATATCCGGTCTTCTCCAGCATACGGTTAATATACGTCCGCACGGATGATTCTGCCACATGAAGACTGGCTGCGATCTCTGCATTCGTCTTGCCCTCACACAACAAACGCAGGGTTTCCATCTCTTGATCCGACAAATTACAAGAAAGCACATTTCCAAGCTGTACCGTTGGCACACTGTCTGGCCAAAACTGCTTGCCCTGAAGGGTACCTTCGATCACGCCAATCAGATCACTGGAAGGAGAATCCTTGTACCAGAAACTATCCGCTCCTATTCTTCTTGCCCGGTCTAAGAAGCGTCCTTCTAACATTGAGGTGACCATCACAATTTTAATCCGAGGATAGAACTTCTTGATTGCTTCTGCTGCTGTCAGACCATCGGAGTCATTTTCCGTACAGATATCCATCAAGATAAGGTCGATATGTCCCTCCCCACATCTTTGGAGCGCTGCATCGGCACGCGTCAACATCCCCGCCACTTCGCATTCCTTGCTTTTTTCCACGCAAGAACACAGATACATACGGACAAGTGCCTGATCCTCAACAATTAGTATCTTTTTCACAGCCATTTATCCCCCTTTCTCGAATGTTACTTCTTTGGTATATCTATCACCAAAGAAAAGTCCGGTAAACTCTGCACGATCATCGTACCTCCCGCAGTCTCGATCCGGTGACGCAGATTCGTAAGGCCTCCGCCTTCTATTATGACTTTCTCAGGCGACTTCCCATCATTACTGATCATCACCGTATAGCTACCTGCATTTTCCCAAACATTGATAGAAAGTTCCGTTGCCTGTGCATATTGTATCGCATTATTCAGGCAAACCTGCATTGCCGCATACATCAAATCTGCTGCATTGCCCTTTGGCTCTTCTCCTTTCATCTGTACTGTCACACCACTACGCTCTGCATCGTGAAATAACTTTTCCTTTGCAGATAAAAGTGTCATCTCCCGAAAGGCTATACTTTTCTCCCATTCCTGCAGCACTGAATCTGCATGAATTCCGGTAAGTTCTCCGGCAAGATACTGCTTTGTCACAGTAATACACGCAGCCAAACTGTCATGCATGGCAGATTTTGCGTCGAGCCTCTCCTTTTCCTTCGCTACTGCCTCGACATTTTTTGAAAGCTCATGTAGTTCTTTTGCATCTTCATCTAACTTACGGTTATCATCCGCAAGCTGTACCAATACCCGGTGCAATTCTGTCACTTCTGCAGCCGTAAGCTGTATATAGGTTTCCCCCGACTGATCCGTCACCATTGTCCGTTCGAACTGCCACACCGTCTTATTTGGAAACCGATAGGTATGTTCCATATCCGAAAGCTTTTTCACACCATCTGGCGGGGAAGCCAGTGCCGCCTCTACTTCACCCAGATACTGCATATCCCTCTGAAACAAATGCTGACTCAGCCGATACATCTGTCGATTGCAAAGTACAATCCGCCCAAGAGGGTCAAAAAAACATACTGCTGTTGGAAGCTGATCGAAACTGTCCTTAATTACATTGAAACCCAACTGTTTCCATTTACGCATCTTCCCCACCTCCTGCTATCTGTGTACGAATGAGCCACAACCCCTCCTCCATACAAACTGTCACATTGGAAGAAGCCACCTCTGACAAATCCGCCACACATTCCACCGACAGATTCATCTCACTGTCCGCAAGAGAGAGAAAAAGAGAGTATAATCCGCCTCTTGTCATTCCCACTACAATTTTTACCAATTCTAACAGACGTGTAACCTCGGATGTCCGCATTGGTCTTGTCATCTGATATGCGACACCACATTCCATTCCACAGGCATTCAGTGCGCGTACTGCCTCATCAAAAGTCAGCCTGATTTCCTGCTGTGGCAGAAACTCATATTCCTGACCCAGAAAATACAGATTCGCGCTGCGCTTAATATAAGTACCAATCAACATGATCTCTTTCATATAAGTATGGATTTCATCTGACGCAGCTCCCTTACATAACTCCAGCAGTTCACATATCCGGTCTGTCTGCTTTCCATGCTTTGCCTCCAGTTCGTCATAAATCCGGTTCTTCTCAGCCAGCTCGTACAACTCTTTCTGTACAAGATAGGCATTCTGCAATTTCTTTTTGTTGGTTTCCATTTTGACTTTATTTTCATTCAATTTGGTGCGAAGTTCCATCAACTGACGGACATTATCCCCCCAGACCGTATAACCGACTTTGATCGGTGCTGAAGAAATACGCATGCCATCCGGGCTTATCATCGTTTGTCCCTCCTGTGGACAGACCATGTCCTCTCCTGCCGCCTTAGACCGAAGTAGCACCTGTCCATTCCGGTCCACAATACAGGACACCAGGGTTGTTGCCTCAAACAGCCCGACATACCCAGTATTGGACTGTATCATCCTGCAATGGATACAGCTTTCATAAATCGCCGCATACAACAGACAAAACATAACATTCATATCGCCAAACATAAAACGTACCTTTGGGAAATCCACCAGATACAGCAATCCGTACAATAACATGACACAGCCTAGGATAAATGGCATCATTCGCCTTCTGCCAATTCCTGGAATGCGACTTTGTCGTAATAAATGAATGATGGTAAACAACATGCAAACAACCATCCATCCAAGACACGCAAAATATAGCAGGCGATGAGAATATACCTTGTTATCAGGCACTCCTGGAATCCCGCTTTTGAAGACAAATACCCGTTGATGCAGGTCATTTGTAATCACTGCCAGAAATAACAGCGTAGGAATCACTGCCAGTATCCGACTCTTCGCAGGCAGCCGGTAAGACTCCGGCTTTCCCATATACATAGCAACATACACCCCAAGGAGCGGAATAAACAGCATTGGAAGGTAATACAGATACCACAGATAACGCGCTACCGTCAGATCGGTAACGATCTCATATTTAAATGTCCGAAGAATCATCCATATCGGTATCAAGGCTGCCATCAGACGAAGACAATGCAATACCGGTTTCTGAATGATACGCTGATCCAGGGAATATCCCCACAGGACAAACAACAACAGATATAATGCAGCACGTACATAACTTGGATTACTTCCGCCAATGTCATACATAGCAAGAAACCGGCAAGCATATGCTACTGCAATAATCCCAAAAACAAGAATCATCAAGCATAATTGTCTGGTGTTTCGTTTCACGTAAGGAGGCCCTCGCTTTCCCTCGGACTCTCAGCTCCGAGCTTTCATTCTTTATTTTATTATAATATACCCCACTATTTCCGCAACTTGTTCAACCTAGATCTTTACTGACTGTCACATGCTGCTTGTATCCAAGCACTTTCTTTTGCTAATACATATCCCCTTTGGTGCTTTCTGCCTGCGGGATATATTGGCTTCCTTGACCTTCTTGTATCTTAATATTATTTTATCATATCCATAAATATATTTCTATATTGCTTCCTAGGATATCGTTTATGCTATCCCCATCCACATAAGCCATAACCTTATCTGCATACAAAGGTCTGTAAATTATTTTGCACATATCCGTCTGTAGATGGTATACCGCAATCGTTTCAAAAATCAACAACAAAATGGGTAACCAGAACATTAACCACTAAAAGTGATAGCATTATTCCTGCGATAATAAGAATCGGCCAACGAAATGTGAAATATGACAATTTATTTTCCATATAAATCTTTACCCCAACCAAAGCTGCCATTCCTACAGTAAATAACAATCCCACCACACACATAAAATAATAACTGCCTTCTCCAAAGAGCATTAATTTCATTTGCTTATCGGTCATTCCAATACTTTTCATTACATCAAACTCTTTTCGTCGAGCGTACATCCCAGTGAATACAACGTTACAATAATTGGTCAATCCCGCAATGAATAATATGATACTTACAGCACCTAAGAGAATTCGATTTCCTCGCATATATGTTTCTTTTTGCTGCATCAGGTCTGATTTACAGATAACAAAAACTCCTGCTTCGCCGGTTCCTTCATCCATTGATACTTCTGTCATTTCGGATCGTTTTTTATTTTCCTCGGAGACCAACTCGCTGATCTGTGTTTTCACATAAGGTTCTTTTTCCGGATTGGCAGTTAATTCCATTGTTAATATCTTTTTCTCAGTCGGTATCTTTTGAAAGCCTTTCTCACTGATAAAATAATATAAGCTGCCTTCTCCATGCCAGGATTGATGTATTTCCGGGAAATCATCACTTTGCCTGTCTAAATAACCACATAGAGTAAATGTTTCGGATTCTTTTTGAGGGAATTCGTCTTCCTGTTGTTTCTCTTTATTCTCAGAATTACTTTGTTCTTTTCTAAGAATCGCATCTTCTCTTGAAAGCAAAGTTTTAAAGTATACCGGTTCGCCAATTGCTTCATCTGCAAGTTTTTGCTGTTCCGGGGTCAGCATATGATCATGTATGAGCAACACGCCATTTCCTTCTTCCAAAGATTTCAAATCAATATTGAGTTGATTATCCTGAACGTATTTCTCAAGCGACAAGATTTGATTGTCATTTAAAATCTGCACAGTATCCCAACTGAATCCTTCCACCATATTGTCATCTGTAAGATTCGAAAGCCCTTCGTCATAAGGACGGATGCCCTTTCTGGACATAACTGTAGTTACATAAGCTCCTTCGATCAAATTAGATTTTTCCCAATCGATACCATCTATCTTGTGTAATTTTTTCTCCAACTCTTGAGAGATTGGTGAAAATTCATCATAATCGTTATCATACAACAGTTCCACACCATCTCCCTGCGTCAGCAAAGGATCCACATCGATTTCTCTGGTTTTATATTCTTCCCCACACCCCTGACTTTTCCCGAATTCGCTAAACTCTCCTGCCAGCAAAAAATCAGGACGTTTCTCAAGAAGATGCTTATAATCACATCCATTTGTAAGTACATTCATTAGAACAAAGGATAGGACTCCTAAAAATATAGAAAGACTTGTAATGATAAATCGTGCTTTATGCCGTGTTATATTTCCCCACGCAATATAGAACATTTCTTCTGTTTCAGAACGTCTGGACACTATTTCCCCAAAGTGTTTTGTTTTTCTGGCAACTGTATTTTCATTATAAGCAGCACTCTCAATACAAGACAGCTTCGTTATTTTTCTAATAACGCCTTCCGATGCTATCCACAAAATTCCATTTACAAATACAACAGAAAGCAAAAGAATCCACGGTCTGAAAAAGGAAAGTATTGTATTCCCTCCCATTTCCTGATAAAAATGGAAACCTAATAGTTCCGGTATTAATAAGACTAAAATCAGTGCAGAGATCAAACTTCCCAAGACAGAACCTTTTAACATGAGTGACCTCATTTGTTTCCGGTATATTTTTGTAATCTGTCTTTCTGTGGCTCCGATCGTGTGGAGCAGTCCGAGATTTTGAACATCTTCGCTCATGGATATCCAAAGGACATTGCGTACAAGGAAATATATTCCACACAAAATTCCTATTGTTCCTAATATCACCATCTCATATCCACCTGCGAATTTAGAAACAGCAGTATATTGTGCTGTATCAGAAACGTATATCTTCTGATCTGCACTCTTCATCGGCAATGTCTGATATAATTTTTCCTCTGTTTTACTCCTGTTTAAATGATCACTCTGACTGAAAAGTAAAGTATAAGGACCCTTTTCCAGTTTCAACTCTTTAATTTTGTCATGTGAAATATATCCGATTGCTAATTCATTTCCAGAGTCTGTATACCAGCCACACAATTCGAATTTTTCTTTTGAATGTTCGAACACACCTTTGTATACATCTAAGTTTATTTCCATTCCCTGTTCCGGTTCAGAGATACCAAGTTTTTTCAATGCCCGCTCAGATAATAGAATTTCATCCTTTTTCTGTGGGTAGCTTCCAATCACATTGGTATATGCCGATCTCAAAAAATCGTTCCAGCTTTCTGAGTCAGCCCAGACTATATCACATATCGTTTTTGCATTGTTCTCCGAAACTTCTGTAGCTTCACCTACAAAAATACTTTTTCCAACTTGTTTTATATAATCCAGTTGTTTTAATTTTGCATATTGTTCTTCTGTTCCATCTTCTATTCTCCCCGAAGAAGAAGTTCCATTTTCTCTGATTAATCTTATTTCTTCTGCCTGTATTTTTCCAAAGGAGATTCCGAATACCATGGTAATAGCAACAATGCCAATTACAATCGAGCAAAATAGAATCGTATTTCTCACCTTTTTTGTGCCTGCAAAATTTTTAGCCAGAAATCGGATTATGTCTTTATTGTTATTTGGAATGTTCTTATGAAACATAATGATACCTCCTAACAATCGTTACAATCTCTTGTATAGATTTTCCCATCAGACATACGTATTACTCTGTCTGCCATCTGTGCTACTTCCTCTTGATGAGTTACGATCAATGTCGTCTGATGGAATCTTGCGGCACAGGATTTTAGTAATCCCACAACTTCCATACTTGTAACAGAATCCAGATTTCCGGTCGGTTCATCCGCCAGGACAATTGCTGGTTTCGTTAATAATGCCCGCGCGATAGAAACTCGCTGTTGCTGCCCGCCGGACAGTGTTGATGGAAAACGTTCTAATTTATCTTTTAATCCAAGAATTTCTACAATCTCATTAAAGAAATCTATATCAATTTCCTTGCCGTCAAGGCGCATCGGAAGAACTATGTTTTCGCGTATACTAAGCGAAGGAATTAAATTGTATTGTTGGAATACAAATCCGATATTTCTTCTTCTGAATATTGTTCTTTCTTCCTTACTGAGATCTTTTAAACTTGTATTTCTGATCCAGACACCTCCAAAATCCGGAATGTCAAGACCTCCTAACATGTTCATAAGTGTTGTCTTTCCACATCCGGACGTACCGACAACCGCTATAAATTCGCCCTCTTCCACCGTTAATGACACACCATCTAGAGCACGCACTTCATATGTATCAGATGTGTAATATTTTTTTAGATTTATGGCTTTAATTATATCCATCTTTTCTGTAAACTCCTTTCGTAAATGCTACCTTTAACTTAGCCATAATCTATTGTACATGGTACCTCTTACAAACTTCTTACAAGCTGCATATGAACTGTCTATACCGGAAGATTCACTTCTATAAGCAGCCCTGGCTTCATTTGTTTTGCTTTCATCATCCCTTTTTGTAATAAGACAATCTCTCTGGAAAGGTATAAACCAATTCCGCATCCTTCCTGCCCTCTTGCCTGCTCACCACGATAAAATCTTTGAAAAATTTTATTTTCTTCTCCATCTCTTATCCCGATTCCATAATCTCTTACTTGAATTTTATAAAACATTTCTGTCTGTTTCATTGTGATATTGATCCTGCTGTTATTTTTACTATATTTGACTGCATTATCAAACACATTATAAAACGCCTCACACATCCAGTTTTTATCATGTTCGCAAATGATTTTCTCTGGCAATTCTACTTGAAAATAGATATCTTTCTCTTCTGCCTTTTTCTGTATTTGCCCCAACGCATTTAGAATTGTTTCAACAAGATTTTCTTTTTGAGTGTGAACTTGTATGATTCCCTGCTCTAATCGGGCAGTTTTTATAAAGCTCTCCACCAAAAAACATAATTGTTCTTCACTTATTCGCAAGTCTTTTATGTATTCTGTATTCAATGTTTCTTGAGTTTCATTTAATGACTCTTGCAGCAATTCTGTATAATTTTTTATATTCGCCAGCGGTGTCCTTAGTTGATGCGCAATCTCAGAAATCAATTTTTGTATCTCATATTGACTTTTTTCGGCCTCTTTTCTTCTTCCTTCTAACATTTCCTGTAAACGGATTAACTGATTGGCTGTTTTAGAATAAAGCGTTTCCTTCCCTATATCAGAATCATCTAAGTCATTGCCATTTATTAAAGATTCGGTCAGTTTATATATTTTGTTCATTTCCTTTGTTCTAAAATGATTTTCAACTAAATATACAGTGCTTCCTCCGAGTATGAAACCTACTAAAAATACTGTGAAAATTGCTACAGCCATGCTAATCTCCCATTCTATATCCCATTCCAAATACATTACTGATAACATTCGATGAATCATTTAATTTCTTTTTCAATCTGCTGATCATAACGCTAATTGTGTTGAGATCAATGAATTCACTATCGATTCCCCATATATTTTCCATTATCATCTCTTTTGTAAGAACCTGGTTCTGGTTCATAATAAAATATTCTAAAAGCTGATACTCTTTGAGTGTCAAAGATATTTCCGTCTCTCCAACAAAAACCTGTTTTCTATCGGAATATAACATAACCTGTCCGCACATAAAAATATTTTCATTTGATTTTCTCTTTAGCACAACTTCAATACGCTTTAACAATACTTTTATTGAAAATGGTTTAACCACATAATCATCTGCTCCTGTATCAAACGCTTTTAACATATCTTTTTCGTCATCTTTTGCAGTCAAAAAAATAGCTGGAATTTTTCTATTTTTTTGAAGCTCCTGATATAGATTTATTCCATCTCCATCCGGTAATCCAATATCTACGATCAACAAATCTACAGAACTATCTATATTTTTAATTGCTTCTTTTCTCGAACCAGCAAGAATCGTTATATAACCTTGATTTTTCAAAGATGTATCCAATGCCTTTCTTAATAAGGTATCATCTTCTATAATTCCTATTACCATATACTCCTCCAACTATGATACCTACGGATTGTTTCGTGCAATGCACTCCCACAATCCTGGTATCATCATATAATATAAAAATACACATATCTTCCTGCCAATACAAGCTTTTTACACAATAATATGAAGGGTGATGTTCAAAAATCATTCAAAGCATCACCTTCCCCTGTTGAAATCCGTAATACTAATTGTCATAAATAGAAAAGAGCGTTATAATAAAAACAATTTGAAATCAAAGAAATAAGTTGGAATTTCTAAACACAAGGAGAAAAAATGAGTACAAAAGTTGAAAAAGCATTAGAACTACATGACAAAGGATATAACTGTGCACAGGCTGTAGCCTGTTCTTTTTGTGAGGAATTTGGTGTAGACCAGGAAACAATGTTTAAAATCTCTGAAGGATTCGGATTTGGCATGGGCATGATGGACATGTGCGGAGCTGTAACCGGAATGATGATGGTTATCGGAATGGACAACAGCATTGGAAATCTTGAAAATGGAAAAGCTACAAAAGCAGATACCTATAAGAAAACAAAAGAATTTGCAGAAAAATTCCGCCAAAAGAACGGAACCTATTATTGTCGTGACCTAAAGGGAGTCTCTGGAAAGGGGAAAGTTGTCCCATGTTCTCAGTGTATTGCAGATGCTGTTGAACTGACAGAAATGTATTTAGAGAGTGTAAAATAAAGTCGCTAAATAATTGGGAGCTATGCTCCCATTATTTATTTCTCCCTGATCTCTTGAGATTGCCTCATCCACTGATCTTCTCTTCCAGTTGTAACAATCGATTGTTCAGTACTGTATAATAAGCGCTTTCTCTGTTTTCAACCAAGATCATCGTAATATTTGCTGCAACTGCAAGATCTACTAGGAAGCTGTCTTCTGTTCCTGCTGTTTCCTGACTGAGAATCATTTTATTCCCTTCATTCTGTTCTTTCAGTATTCTTTCGAACAGTTTCGTAAGAACTGTACTCTCGTCTATCTTAATTTCTTTTATCTTTTCTATCTCAATTTCTTCTTTTCTGATCAGCTGCGGCATACTTGGATGTACCGCACGTACGCCTCCAAGATACCTGTAAAGCGGAATCTTTTCTGCAGCCGCTGCTGCTCGCGCCACTGCAAGTGATATTGCAAAGGATGTCTGTTCATTTCCGTTTTCTTTCAGAATTGTATCAATCTTTCTTTGTTCAAATACATTTTCACCGATTATTTCCGGTGCGATCTGACTGTTAAGCAGTTCAATTTTTTCTTCGATGTGCACCTGCTGTTTTTCTGTCTGCTCTTTTTTACTATAATTTTTCCCTGCCATAGACGCTTTTCCTATGATTTCTCCTCCTGCCAGCACTTCCACTTCAATAGCCGGATTCCCGGCGAAATCAAGGATCTCTCTTGCATAAACGTCACGGATTTCTATTGCAAGATCCAGCTTATTTCTAACTTCTGGTTCCACACTCCAAAACCTCCTTTTCGTTGCTTTTCTTTCTATTTTTGTATGCTGTTTTTCGTACTTTGCTTAATTTCAGTATTTCCTTTTTGGAATAACTTCATGCGTTGACTTTTCACTTTTCAACGCTTACAATCATATGTGCAAACATTTGTGACAGATTTTTAGATTGGATGTTGCACACAAAAGCTATCATTTTTCTTTTGGGGAGGAATTTATTTATGTTAGACAAGGGAAAGCATTTTCTTTTACTGACAGTCAGCACACTGATCATGGCGATTGGTACCTACTTTTTCAAGTTCACGAATAACTTTACCTTCGGCGGTATCACTGGTCTTGCTGTTCTTATTGCAAAGACAGGACTTATGACAGCCGGTGATTTCAACTTTGTTGCCAGTATGACGCTTCTGGTGATCGGAATGATTGTTCTTGGTAAGAAATTCGCAGCTAAGACAGCTTATTGCAGTATTCTGCTCTCGGTAACGCTTTCTTTTCTGGAGCGCGTCTGCCCGATGAAAGCTCCTTTGACAGACCAGCCGATGCTGGAGCTTTGTTTTGCGATTGCACTTCCTGCTCTTGGCTCTGCCATTTTGTTCAACATTGGCAGTTCCAGTGGCGGTACAGATATTATTGCTATGATTTTAAAAAAATATTCCAGCTTCAATATCGGACCGGCTCTTATGCTTTCTGATCTGTTGATCACTATTGCCGGATTCTTTATCTTCGATATCAAAACTGGATTATATTCTTTGCTCGGACTTACGATTCGTTCTTTCATGGTAGACACCTTTATTGAGAACTTTAATCTGTCCAAATATTTTAATGTTGTATGTGACGACCCGGAACCGATCTGTGATTTCATCGTTCATGAGCTGAACCGCAGTGCCAGCGTCTTTCACGCAACGGGTGCTTATTCCGGTCAGGACAAAGCGATCGTCTTGACTGCACTCAACCGTACCCAGGCTGTCCGCCTGCGTAATTTCATCAAGATTACTGATCCAAAGGCGTTTATTCTAATCTCTAATACAAGTGAGATTATCGGAAAAGGATTCCACAGTATCTGATCAACTCTGTTTGATCAGATGTTGTGAGTGGAGCATTCTAATGGAATAAGTGATCTCCGATTCGTGTTCCGTAACCGCCTACACTGAAATACAGACAATCTCCAATCGGATTGCTTCCTGCAAGTGCATCTTCTGCCGCCTGCATCGCAGCTTCTGTATAGCCCTGGTTTGCTCTTACGCGGTCAAGCCATCCGGACATTGCCGGTGAGAACTGACCGGACTGGTAGATTACTTCTTCCATCGTATCCGGATAAGAGGAACTCTTGATACGGTTCATTACAACCGCTCCAACCGCAACCTGTCCTTCATACGGCTGGTTTCCCGCTTCACAGAAGATCAGGGATGCCAGCAGTTCTTTTTCTGCCTGCTGTGCAGCCTCTGCTTCTGCCTGTGCCGCTGCTGCCGCTTCTGCCTCCGCCTTCTCTCTGGCGATCCGTTCTGCTTCTTCCGCCGCGCGTCTCTCTTCTTCCAGCTTTGCTTCATAAGCAATCTTCGCTTCAACTGCCGCGATCTTCACATTCTCGATCATCCCTGACTGTACATCGATCACTTCCCTTGATACACACCAGTCAGTACCTACATCCCCGGCAGACTGCGTGTCATCTAAAGTTTCTTCCTGATCCGATGGCTCCGTTGACACTTCTGCTTCTACAGCACTCTGCTCCTGCGCTTCTGTGGAACTTGCAAATCCCGTCAGCATGACCGCACTCATCATTGCTGTATACATCGTCAGAAACATCCTTTTATTTTTATTAAATTTCATATACCCTCCTAACAATTTTGTTGCATAATTTTTACCATTTAATTGCTATTCTTTATTAATACTATGCATTATTTTCATTTTTATTACATTTATTACAAAAATGTTACGAGCGATATATTATCATAAAAATGTGTGCATGTCAACTTTTTTATTTCACGCAGAAAATCCGATCCTTTTTTCTACTAAAATACAGCTCCTGTAAAAGTCTCAACTTCCTACAAGAACTGTATCTCTCAACATCATTTTATCTCATTTTTTACAATGTCACGATTTCTCCATCTTCATCCCAGAGATCATGCCAGTCTTTTGCTCCATGCCACAAGAACACCTGTCCTTTTACAAGGCGGTTTCCTTTTTCGAGTGTTGCGATCTTCGCCATCTCTTCTTCTGTCAGCGGATCTTCTGTCATTGCTTTTAAGTTGCTTACATAATTGTGAAGTGAGAACGGAATTGCAATCTCGCCTCTCTGTCTTGCCCATTTTAGTGCAATGATCGCCGGGTGACAGTTATGAGCCTTCGCAATCTCCTGCATAACCGGAGTCTGCAGATCTGCTACATCTTCCGGACACATATCTCTCTCCGGTCTCATCGGAGAACCGATTGGCATGTAACCTACCGGCTGGATATCGTGTGCCACGAGGTAATCGTAAAGTTCCTGCTGCTGGAAGCACGGATGGATCTCGAGTTCACAGGCAACCGGTTTGATCTTCATCAATGGAAGTACTGCTTCGAGTTTCGGAATCGTCATATTGGAGATTCCGATGAATCTTGTCAATCCGTCTTCGACAAGTTTTTCACACTGTCTGTATGTATTCATGAATTCTTCCACACTGAATGGTTTAGAATCCGGATTTCTTGACTCTACATCGCATTTTGGTGCATGGTAATTTGGGAATGGCCAGTGAATATAATACATATCCACATAATCACACTGGAGATCTGCGATACTTTTCTTGCAAGCTTCTTCGACATGTTCGTGCATATCGTTCCATACTTTTGTCATAATAAAGAGATCTTTACGTTCTACGATTCCCTCATCAAATGCATTTTTAAATACTTTACCGATCTCCGGTTCATTTCCGTAGCATGCGGCACAATCAAACATGCGGTATCCGCTTTTGATTGCTCCGTCTACTGCTTCAGCAATCTGATCTGCTGTAAATCTGTCGGAACCAAAGGTTCCCATTCCGATACATGGTGCTTCATCACCTGTGTAGAATTTTACTTTTGGCACATCTGCCGGATTAATAAATTCACCCATGATAATTCTCCTTTTATCTAATCTAACCGATCTTCTCAATCTCCACCTGTGGATAAATCTTTTCCATATCTTCTTTTACGAAGAATCCTGTTTCTTCTCTGAGTGCTGCTGCCGCTGAGATTGCACTTGCTTTCTTCAATGTCTCTTCAACCGAAAGTCCTTCGCTAAGTCCAAGAGCGAACCCGGCGATCATGGAATCTCCGCATCCTACTGTGTTTACCGCATCGATCTTCGGCACACGTGCGCGAAAGATTCCGTCGTCACATACGACAAAGGAACCGTCTCCACCGAGTGACACTGCTACGATCTCGACTCCATCTGCATGAATCTGTTTTGCCGCATCTACCATGTCCTGGAAGTTGTCGCAGCTTTTTCCTGTCAACATACGGATCTCATCAATGTTTGGCTTGATCATCGTCGGCTTTGCCTCGATTCCCATCTCAAGCAGTTTTCCACTTGTATCAAGGATGACTTTCTTTCCTGCCTCTTTGCAGATTCTTACAAGACGCTGATAAGCTGTTCCGTCAAGTCCTTTTGGAACACTTCCTGACATAGCAACAACATCTGCTTTCTTCACCAGTTCTGTGAAATGTTTTTCGAATCCCTTAAATTCTTCCTCAGATACCGTGAATCCCGGCTCAAGAAATTCTGTCTGCACGTGATTGACTTCATCCCAGATGTTGATACAGGATCGGCTCTCTTCTTCCAGATGATAGAATTCGCTCTTGATTCCAAATGGTTTCAGTGCATCTTCGATATAATTTCCTGCATGACCTCCGACAAATCCTGTCGCGACCACTTCCGCTCCTGCGATAGACGCCGGCTTGGATACATTTAATCCTTTTCCGCCTGGCGTGTACGCACATTCTTTCACACGGTTGACTTCACCGACCTGATAGCCTTCCACAACATATCTTTTGTCGATTGCTGCATTTAATGTTACTGTAAGTATCATATTCGGTACAGAGCTTTGACACATCAAAGCTCTTGTCCCCCTCTCTGATCAATCTTCGTTTACAAGCATTACTTTTCCCTGTACAAGTCCCGGTGTCTTAAACATCTGGAATGCTTCCTGTGCCTGGCTCATCGGAACCATTTTGTAAATAAATCCCTTGTCGAATTTCAGCTGTCCTGTCGCAAAGTAATGTGCTGTCAGATCCCACTCTTTGCCAGGGAACGGTGCGCTGTAGGACATCCAGGATCCTGTCAGCTTGAACTCTTTACGATTCATGTTCTCCCACATTGCCGGTGTGAACTCAAGATTCACATGTGGTGTTCCGATAAAGCAGACATGGGATTTGTTTCCTGCAAGTTCAAATGCCATATGCATGGTCGGAACCTGTCCGGCTGTCTCGAATACAAATCCGTATCCTTTGCCGCCTGTGATCGCCATTGCCTCTTCCATAAAATTCTCTTTCGTTGTGTTGACAACTTCGTCAGCTCCAAGACGTTTCGCAAGTTCAAGTCTCTCATCACTGATGTCGAAAACTACAACTTTCTTTGATCCGAAGATCTTGCACCACTGCATTGTAAACATTCCGATTGTTCCGCCGCCGAGTACTGCAACATACTGTCCGCCCTGATAATCATTTTGGAATACACCGTGGATAGCTACAGTGGCAGGCTCAAACATGGCCGCCTGTTCATACGGAATGCCTGGATCATATACAACTGCATTTTGCTCTGGGATCACTACATAGTCCGCATTTGATCCCTGCTCTCTGGAACCAATAAAGCTGTAATGTTTGCACAGAGAGAAGTTTCCGTTCTGACAGTCATCACATTTCATACATGGTTTCAACGGTGCACCGGATACGTGATTTCCAACCTTAACCTTTGTTACACCTTCACCTACTTCTACAACATCTCCTGAGAACTCATGTCCAAGTACGATTGGATAGAAATGAACTCCGTTATGAAGTACTCGTGGAATATCAGATCCGCAGATACCGGAACATTTTACTTTGACCTTAACTTCGCCCGGTCCCGGTGTCGGTTCTTCGTAATCAAGATACTGTACGTCTTCGTTGGCACATACAACTGCTGCTTTCATTTTCAAGATCCTCCTTTTTTGATCTTTTGTTAATTTATTTCTTATTCATGGTTTTTCGCCATAGTTTCCTTTAATTGTTTATAAAGTTCTATATATGTTTCGTAATTTTTATCGTAAACTTTTCTGTTTTCATTATTCGGTTCGTGGGAACGCTTCTCTTCAATAGTAAGCTTCACTGCCTCGTCAAAGTCTTTGTACATTCCGATTCCGACTCCGGCAAGAATCACTGCACCGAGTGTTGTTGCTGTGTCAGAGGATGGAACAACAATTGGTTTTCCTGTGATGTCAGACTTGATCTGTGTCCACAACAAGGAGTTTGCTGATCCACCCATCGCACGCAGGACTTCTACTTTCGCTCCGGCTTCTTCCGCAACATCAAGGTTATGCTTCAATGCATATGCTGTTCCTTCCATTGCCGCACGGATGAAGTGTCCTTTTGTCTTACTGAAATCTAATCCGTAGTAAACACCTTTTGCGTTTGGATCCCAGATCGGAGTTCTCTCACCGGACATATATGGGAGGAAGATCACTCCGTCACTTCCCGGTGCTACTGCTGCCGCCTCTTCATTAAATAAATCCAGTGAGCTTTTTCCCAGACGTTTTCCTTCTTCCCTTTCGTACGCTCCGAACTCCCGCTCAAGCCAGCGCATCACTCCGCCGCCTCCGGTTGTTCCGCCTTGTAAGAGCCAGCAATCCGGCACGACATGAAATCCAAGAATCAACCGCTCATCAGCACGATACTGGTCAGTACAGATACTCATTCCACCTGCCTGTCCACCTTGTTCCTGTGTCTCTCCGCTGTGGATCACTCCTGCGCCGAGAGTTCCACATGCTGCATCGAGTCCTCCGGCCACGACCGGTGTTCCTTCCGCCAGTCCGCTTTCTTTCGCAGCTTTCTCATTTACCTCACCGATCACTTCATGACAGGCATGAATTTCCGGCAATAGCTCAGAAGAAAATCCAAATTTCTGACACATCTCTTCATTCCAGGTTCCTGTTCTCATATCGAAACAGTGAAGGCCATATCCCTGAGAAAGATCCTGTGTCATCACACCGGTCAGTTTGTAGGCAATGTAGCTGTTGGACTGCAGGATCTTGTCGATCTTTGCGTAAACTTCCGGGAGATTTTCTTTGTACCAGAGGATCTTTGCGGTTGTGTAGGATGGCTGAAGAGAATTACCGGATACTTCAAAAATCTTGTCCGCTCCGATTTCTTCGTTCAGTCTGTCGCAGATGGACTGTGCTCTGGTATCCATCCAGATCGGAGTGTTTGTAAGAACATTTCCGTCCTTGTCCATGGCAATGGCGGACCAGCTCTGGCCGTCAATGCCGATACCTGCGATCTCCTCCGGCTGGATCCCGGCTTTTTCGATCACTTTTTTTACTGCCTGACAGACAGCACTCCACCATTCTTCCGGATTCTGCTCTGCCCAGCCTTCTTTCGGATAATATACCGGATAATCACCATTGGCTGCTGCCACTACGGTTCCTGACTTTTCAAAAACCGCAACCTTGCAGGCACTGGTGCCGATATCAATACCAAGTAAATATGGTTTCATTATGAATTCTCCTTCTCCTTTAGCACACGCACGGATTTCCCCATAATAATTTCCGCGCCAAGCTTCTCTGTGATCGGCTCCGTTTCTTCGCTCTCTGCCTCTCCCAGCCGTTTCAGCATAATGCTCGCCACTTCCCTGGCAATGCCCGATGTAGGCTGTGCCACGATGGTAAGCTTGGGGCTGCAGGCTCTGGCAAACTGCAGATTATCAAAACCGATCATGG